>ERZ824473.844-NODE-844-length-49528-cov-9.266347_pt1 | contig 49528 bp, 44 predicted proteins | sample MGYA00519874_ERZ824473 | MGnify/ENA primary metagenome ERZ824473 (study PRJEB31778, sample SAMEA3449151) | human gut metagenome | biome: human gut; feature: human-associated habitat; material: faeces | place: United Kingdom | collected 2010/2012 ... | reverse complement strand
TGAAATATGGCTTATCCAATCTGATCAGTTACAGTCCTGCCGATGAAATGAACCGTAGAGAAAATACCATTATTGCGATTGTGATGAAACTGATTACAGAGGATGAACGGGGGTATACTTCTGCAAAATATCTGTCAGAGCATATCACTGACCTTGGATTCAAAAAAACAAAGCAGAGTATACTTCCATATATGGAGCTGATGAAAGGACTTGGGATTCTTGAATCCACAGATAATCCATTGAAGCCATACAATATTGTAAAATCAAAAGAAGAAATCACGCAGCTTACCAAAGACTATCTGCCAGATATATCGGCAGAGATCACTGCGAAACAAATATCAGGCAATTATTTACATGGTATTAGTTATGACAGGCGGCATGCCGGAAATGGTATTTGAATATATCCTCCGCCAGAACGGTATCGATCCATCCGAGGTGAAAATTGATCAGAGTATCGATTTTGGTTCGACGGCAGCTGCTTTTTCAAGCGGAAAAGGTACGTATACGGTAGAATTTGAACCGAGTGCGACGATTCTGGAGCAGGAGGGTGTGGGATACGTCGTGGCATCGCTCGGAACGGATTCCGGGTATGTGCCGTACACGGCGTACTGTGCAAAAACGGGATATCTGGAGGCACATCCGGAGGTAATCCAGGGATTTGTGAATGCACTGCAAAAGGGAATGGATTACGTGAATGCGCATACGCCGGAGGAGATTGCGGAGGTGATAAGACCGCAGTTTAAGGAGACAGATTTAAAGACAATCACGGCGATCGTGACGCGGTATTATGAGCAGAATACGTGGAAAGAGGATTTGGTCTTTGAGCAGGAAAGCTTTGAGCTGCTGCAGGATATTCTGCAGGAGGCGGGCGAACTGGAGGAGCGTGTGCCGTATGAAGCGCTTGTGAACACGAAGTTTGCGAAGCGGGCGGCGAAGTGACAGGCAGGAAAGAAAAAGCGGTTGTCAGTATTTTCTAACTGGTGTATGATAGAGGCGGAAATGCTCCGGTTCGCAGAGAATGCGAACGATAATGCAGGAGCAAAAGACTTTTAAAAGACCGGAATCTGGCTGCAAAACGGCTGCATAACAGAACGGGCAGTCAGATTCGAAACGATGAACAGAAAGGATGAATTTAGATGAAAAAATATAAGAGAATTTTTACAATCGTCATGGACTCTCTCGGAATCGGTGCAATGCCGGATGCGGCTTCCTATGGCGATGCCGGAACCGATACACTGGGACACATTTCCGACCGGATGGAGACACTGACGATGCCGAATCTTCAGAAGATCGGAATGGCAAACCTGCATCCGTTAAAGCAGGTGGCTCCGGCGGAGCATCCGATGGGATATTATATGACGCTGAAGGAAGCGAGTACCGGAAAGGATACGATGACCGGCCACTGGGAGATGATGGGACTGCATATCACGAAGCCGTTCCAGACCTTTACGGAGCATGGATTTCCGAAGGAGCTGATCGAGGAGCTGGAGAAGCGTACAGGTCACAAGGTTATCGGAAACAAGAGCGCGAGCGGAACGGAGATCCTTGACGAGCTGGCAGAGGAAGAGATCGCAACCGGCCACATGATCGTGTATACTTCGGCTGATTCCGTACTTCAGATCTGCGGCAATGAGGAGACCTTCGGACTGCAGGAGCTGTATCGCTGCTGCGAGATCGCAAGGGAACTGACGATGCGCGACGAGTGGAAGGTCGGCCGTGTCATTGCAAGACCGTATGTCGGAAAGAAAAAAGGAGAGTTTGTCCGCACGAGCAACCGTCATGACTATGCGCTGAAGCCGTACGGAAGGACCGCGTTGAATGCATTGAAGGATGCCGGACTTGAGGTGATTTCTGTCGGCAAGATCTTTGACATTTTTGACGGGGAGGGACTGACGGAGTCAAATAAATCAAAAAGCTCCGTACACGGAATGGAGCAGACAATCGAGATCGCAAAGCGTGATTTTACCGGTCTTTGCTTTACAAACCTTGTGGATTTTGACGCACTGTGGGGTCATCGCCGCAACGTAGAGGGCTATGCACATGAGATCGAGAAGTTCGATGTGAAGCTTGGAGAACTGCTTCCGCTGCTGCGCGATGACGACCTGCTGATCATCACAGCCGACCACGGAAACGACCCGACCCACACCGGTACGGATCATACCCGTGAGAAGGTGCCGTTCCTGGCTTACTCGCCGTCCATGAAGGGCAGCGGAAGCCTTGGCGAATCAGATACCTTTGCAGTGATCGGTGCGACGATCGCAGACAACTTTGGTGTGGCAATGCCGGAAGGAACGATTGGTACATCGCTGCTGGAAAATCTGAAGTGAGTTGACGCAGCCTGACATACCGCCCTTATTTAGATGATAAATTGCGATGATATCTTTTGGAAATCATTTATAAAAATTTCCGGGTCAGGAAAGGCTGGGATTATCCGATTTATTGCGGAACAGCTGTGGCTCCATGGTAAGCGCAGCTGCGGGCAGGACGATATCGATGATTGTACCCTCGCCCTCCATGCTTTCCACCGAAAGGCCGTATGGCGCGCCATAATAGCTGCGAAGCCTCTGATTGACATTTAAAATACCGATGGAACGGTGTCTTTTCCGTCCGTTTTCCTGATGAAGGGATGGATGGGAAGGCGCCGTTTTTTTGTCTTGCCGATCGGTAAGAGCATCTGAAGCAGGTGGATCAGAAAGAATAGGGCCGGAGGCTTTGGAGGGTGCCTCCCATGCTTTCTGAAGCCTGGCAAGCTTGTCTGCCGGAATTCCGCTGCCATTGTCTGCGACGAGAAAGTGCAGTCGTTCTCCTTCTAACTGACAGGAGATGCTGATGTAACAGTCACCTTCCCGGCTGGCAAAGCCATGTTCCACGCTGTTTTCCACAAGCGGCTGAAAAAGAAAGACAGGCAGCTTCATCGTAAGAAATTCCGGCGGAATATTGATGTCGAAGCAGAATTTTCCGGGAAAGCGGATGTTCTGGATCGTCATGTAGCGTTGTACCTGCTGCAGTTCCTCATCAAGCGTTGCAACCGGGAATTTTTCCAGGTTGTAGCGGATCAGATCAGACATGCACAGAGCGATTGTTTCAATCTCCGGAATTTCATGGATTCCGGCAAGAGCTTTGATCACATTTAAGGTATTGTACAGAAAATGATGGTTGATCTGAAATTGAAGCATCTGAACGCGCATCTGCTGTTCTGCAATCTGGGTTTCATAATTTTCACGCAGACTGGTGGAGAGACGGCGGGAAAGACCGTTGAAGCTGAGGATCAGCTGCCGCAGCTCCTGATTGGAACCGCAGGAAGCAATGTCCACCTGGCCGCCCTTTGATGCATCAAGCAGATCAATCTCAGCGCAAAGCGTGGAAACCGGCTTTGTGAGGGCGCGGGAGAGCAGGATGGCAAGCAGCAGTCCGAGCAGAATGCAGGAGAGGAAGATGCCGAAATAGCTGGAAAGCGTATCGCGGTAGGCGTGGGTAACCTTTTCGTTGCTGATGACCTGGACAAGACGCCAGCCGGTCGTCGCATTGATACAGCCATTTACAGCGAACTGCCCGCGGGAGGTTTTCAGGGTATCCTGGAAGGAAGGAGCTTCTTCCGAAAGTGATGCGCTGAGTTCAGACAGCCGCTTCATGGAACCATCGTCTGCAAGCTGGCCGGAATCCGTATCGCAGTTGACCGACCAGGTCAGATCGTTGTCGGCATTGTAGATCAGAAGCATATTTTGGGTTTCCTGAGAAGAAGAAAGAATTTCCACGATCGGACCAAAATCGATTTCTGCGTAGCAAAGCCCGGTTTCCCGGTAATCGTAGCCGTCAAGCAGGACGCGGATCATCGGAAGGGTGTTGCGGCTGGTAGAAGGATTGGTCTGCAGTGGGGCAAAGTATGTCCGGTTTTTTGAACTTCTGGCAATATCGGCCCAGCGGTTGATGTTTTCTTCAATCTGAAGGCGCTGCTGTGCAGTACTGAGGTTGTATTCGAAGGAGTAGCCGTAGCGGTTCAGAAAGTAGACGGCCTGGATCGTGCTGTTGAGCCGGTTGGTCTGACGCATCAGATTGCGAAACAGCGTGGAATCCTGCGCGTAGGAAAGGTAATCTGTCTCATAATTGGTGACCATGGCCTGTCCTGCGTCATCGTTTAGCAGTGGCGTATCTGCGACATTGACTGCATTTTCAATCAGGGTATCCAGAGCCTGGTTCATCTGAGTTAAGGTGGCGGCGGCAGACGTGTTGTATTCAGCGGTAATGCTTGCGGCACGCTGCATGGCATTTACTGTACTTAAGACAATCGTCGGAATGATTACGAGAAGCATGGATGACAGAAAAATCTGTGCCCGAAAGGAAAGCTGGCGTATTTTTTTCATTTTTTATTACGACCTCCTGTGCCCGATAAATTACCGCATATAGTATGCTGATTTAACAGAATATAATCTTTTTTTTTCACATTCTTTCAGAAGTATACCATGTAATGAAATGGAAAAATAGAATATAATCTAAGAAAATTTCTATTTTTATCAAAGTTTCTTTCTATTTTTCAAACGTTTTTTTTACTATACTGACAGCAGAAACGGGAACGCAGTACGAAAAAGATGCAGACCGTAGAAAAGAAAGATAAAACAGGGAGGCTACAAAGCAATGACAAAAAAAGAACGTGTATTGGCAGTGATGAAAAAGCAGCCGGTGGATCAGGTACCGGCAGGCTTCTGGTTCCATTATAAACCAGATTACAGTGTGCAGCAGATGATCGATGCGCATATGGAGCTGTTCCGTAAGACAGATATGGATATTATTAAGATCATGCAGGATTATCCGTATCCGATCAGCGGAGAAATTACATGTGCGGATGACTGGTACAAAATCCAGGTGAAAGGAACCGATTCAGAAGAATTTGCAAAGATGGCAGAAATTATCCGCGGAATCCGCAAAGAGGCCGGCGATGATGTCCTGATTTTCCAGACAATGTTCGGACCGTTTAAAGCAGCATCCATGACATTTGGTGACGATGTGCTGATGAAATACAGCAAAGAGGCACCGGAGGCAGTAGCGGCGGGCGTAAAGATTATCGCAGATGGCCTGGAGCAGTGGACCAGAGGATATCTGGAAGCCGGCGCAGATGGAATTTATTATTCGGCACAGTTCGGTGAGCTTGGAAGATTTGAAAAAGAGGAGTGGGAGAAGCTGGTTCGCCCGTCCGACCTTCAGATCCTTGGTGTGGCAGAGTCCACGGCAGAAAAATACAACATTCTTCATATCTGCGGAGAGCCGGAATATGAGTTTAAGACACACGTTGACTGGTTTAAGGATTATCCGGCAGATCTGATCAACTGGTCGGTAAAAGACAATCACTTTACATTGGAAGAGGGCCGTGAGCTGTACAGCAGTGCGATCCTTGGCGGAATGAACAACAAAGGAAATGTACTGAAGGGACCGAAGGAAGCAATCGAGGCAGAGGTAAAAGCGATTCTTGATGCATTTGGAACCACAGGCATTATGATTGGTGCGGATTGTACGATTCAGGGAGAGAATATCAGCCTGGATTACATCAAAACAGCAGTGGATGCAGCCCATGGCTATGTGAAATAACAGGTGAATTACAAAAACGAAAAACAGATCCGCAGGAAATGCAGGATCTTAAAAAAGGAGGATATATCATATGAAAAAGAAATTTGCAGCAGTATTTTGCAGCGCACTGGCACTGACATCAACCCTGTGCTTCGGTGGAACAGCTCTGGCGGATGAGCCGCTGAAGATCGAGTTCTTCCAGCAGAAGGGTGAGGAAGGACCGCAGAAGGGCTATAAGGCAATCATTGAAAAATTCAATGAGGAAAATCCGGATATTGAGATCGAGATGAATACCGTTCCGGATGCCGGCACTGTTCTTACTTCCAGAATTTCATCCGGTGATATTCCGGTGATCTTCTCAGATTTCCCGACGCAGACACAGTTTAAGCAGAAGGTTGCAAATGGCTACGTACAGGATCTCTCCGATCAGGACTTCCTGAAAAATGTCAATGAATCTTCTCTGGAGATGACAAAGCAGGAAGACGGCGGATATTATGCACTTCCGTATAGCCGCAACTACATTGGCGTTTACTACAATGTACAGATGTTTGAGGATAACGGTATTGAAGTTCCGACAACATGGGAAGAGTTTACTGCAGCATGTGACAAGCTTCAGGAAGCAGGAATCACACCGGTTGGAATGCATGGCAAGGATCCGTCACGTGTCGGACATCTTTTCCAGGCAGCAACTGTTGCATGGGCACCGAACGGGGTAGAGACGATCGGAAAGGTAGTAGCCGGTGAGGCAACAATCGAGGGAGATGCAGAATTCCAGAATGTATTTGAGAAGATGAGCACACTGCTTTCCTATGCAAATGAAGATGCACTGGCACTTTCTGATACCGCATGCTATGAAAACTTTGCAAATGGTCAGTATGCAATGACAATTACCGGTTCTTATGCAAAAGGAACCATTCAGTCTATTAATTCAGATCTGAAGATTGGTATCTTCCCGCTTCCGAATGATACGTATGAGGATACAAAGTGCCTGTCCGGTATCGATGCAGCAATCTGTGTATCTGCACAGGCCAGCGACGAAGAGAAGGAAGCTGCATATCGTTTCCTTGCTTATCTGGCAGAGACTGAGAACGCACAGACCTTCTGTGATTATGACGGCGCACCGTCCTGTATCAATGGCGTTGTAAATGATGACGAAGGAATTGCACCGATGGTTGAGATGATCAATGCAGGACAGACACATGACTGGATGGCATCCACGATCAACAATAACGTAACTACAGACCTTTACAATGTTGTACAGGGATTCTGGGCAGACAAAGATGTGGAAGGTGTTATGAAGAACATGACGCATCAATCGCTGTTACAAGCGCACAGTAAGATGAGATAGGGCTGTACAATGAGGTATCTGTTGTGCAGCCCTGCTTTTATCAGAAAAGGAGTACGTATGAAAGGAACAAATCGAAAAAAAATGTCGGGAAGGCTGACTTTTTTCCTGTTTACGCTGATCCCGGTCATATTGTATACATTTTTTTACGTCGTATCTGTTATAAACGGTGTGCGCTACAGCTTTACTGACTGGGACGGAATGGCGCAGAAGTTTAATTTTATCGGGTTGAAGAATTATCAGACCTTATTTAAAAATCCTTATTTCTGGAATTCACTTAAGACAACGGTTCTCTACAGCATTATGTTGGTAATCGGAGTTATTGTCACTTCTTTGATCCTGTCTATTTCGCTGAATTCACTGAAAGCGTTTAAAACACTGACAAAATCCATTTATTTTGTGCCGGCGATGATCGGAGGCGTGACAATAGCGCTGATCTGGGACCAGCTGTATTACCGGGTGCTTCCGGTGATCGGAAAGGCACTGGGAATCGGCTGGCTGTCGAACAGTCTTTTGATGACCGGAAAGACGGCGCTTCCTGCAGTCGTGTTCGTGCAGGTATGGCAGGCAGTTGCAATGCCGACCGTCATTTTTATTGCAGGTCTGCAGCAGATTCCGGATGAGCAGTATGAATCTGCAAAGATCGATGGCGCTACGGCATTTCAGAGGTTCCGTTATGTGACGCTTCCGTATCTGCTGCCGACGGTAACGGTCAATCTGGTTCTGACAATTAAGCAGGGCTTTACCTCCTTCGATTTCCCGTATGCGCTGACCGGTGGGGGTCCGGTGCGGGCGACAGAGGTGATCGGTATCCTGATTTACAACGATGCGTTTAAAAATATGCGTTTCTCACTGGCGAATGCGGAGGCCTGCGTCCTGTTTGTAATTGTGGCGCTGTTTTCTCTGACGCAGCTGAAACTGACGAGTAAAGGAGGTACAGACTGATGAAAAAAGCAGGTAAAGATGAGCGGGTCTGGCTGGTACTGCGCAATATTATTCTTTTATGCGGTCTGATCCTGATTCTGTTTCCGCTCTGGCTGGTCTTGATCAATTCCTTCAAAACGCTGGAAGAGGCCGGAAAAAATTTCTTTGCACTTCCGTCCAGATTGAATTTTGACAATTATCTGGAGCTTTTTGCAAATAGCAACTACTGGATTTTTTTGCGGAATTCGCTTAAAATTACAGTGATTTCAATAACCTTGATTCTGATTCTCGTTCCGTCCGTTTCTTATGCGATCGCACGGAATTTTAATAAAAAATATTATAAAACGATCTATTACTATCTTTTGTTGGGACTCTTTATTCCGTCACAGGTTGTATTGCTTCCGGTGACAAAGATGATGTCGAAGCTGAACATGCTCAATCACGGCGGACTGATCATTCTGTATGCAGCGTTCAGTCTGACACAGGGCGTATTCCTGTTTGTCAACTACATCCGCGGACTTCCGTATGAAATCGAGGAATCGGCACAGATCGATGGCTGCAGCGTATTTCAGACGTATGTAAGAATTGTGCTTCCGCTCGTAAAGCCGATGATTTCCACCCTGCTGATCATGGATGTCTTATGGATCTGGAATGACTTCATGCTTCCTCTTCTGATCCTGAACCGGACCCAGGAGATCTGGACCCTGCCGCTGTTTCAGTACAACTTTAAGACGGAATATTCGTTTAACTATACGATGGCCTTTACCGCTTACCTGCTTGCGATGCTGCCGATGCTGATCATTTACTGCATGGGACAGAAATACATTGTGAAGGGTCTGACTGCAGGATCTGTGAAAGGATGAGTAAGACAGCAGGAAGTCAGAAAATGTGAGAAAAAACAAGAACAGTAAAAGCGGCAGATGGCGGAAGCTAACAAAGAAAAAATACAAAGGAAAGATGGCCAGGTAGACAAAGAAAGGTAGGCACAGACATCAAAGAAAAAGTACAGGATGGTGAGCGTCAGGAGAAGGAAAACGAGCGGCGAAGATCAGATAAAAAGGATGCAGGAAAGGAGTGCGCTTCAGGATGAAGCTTCTGGTAGTTGAGGATGAATTATATGCCAGAGAGGCGCTGGTACGGCAGATTAAAAAGTATGATGTCACACATGTATTTGAAATTTATCAGGCCGCAAACGGAGCAGAGGGCTGGGAGATCTGTCAGAAGGAGGATCCGGAGCTCGTGCTGACGGATATCCGGATGCCAAAGATGGATGGTCTGCAGCTGCTTGAACAGATCCGGCTGGACGGACGGAAGACAAAGGTGATTATTTTAAGTGCGTACTCGGATTTTGGATATGCGCGCAGTGCGCTTTCCAATGGTGCATTTGATTATCTGCTCAAGCCGATCGATGATGAAATGCTTGCAAAATGTCTGAATCGTCTGATGGAACAGCATCGGACGGAGCGGAAAGAGGCGCTTTTGTCCGGGCGGGATATGGCAACGCAGTATCTTCTGAAAAGCATCCGAACACCCGGTTACTCCGGGTTTGTAGAAAAAACGGTATTTGCACGTACGTTTCCGTCGTACCAGCTGGGAGTCATCTTTTTTGTGGCAGACAGTCAGAATGCAGAACGAAATATTTCGGAAGCAGCAAGGGAGAAGTTTCCGGGTGCGCTGGAACGGGAGTATGGAGCAGCATTTCTGACAAAGCTGAGATTTCTTGAACTGGAATCCGGGCTTTGGGTGCTGGTGATCCGCCCGGAAGGGGATACACTGTTTTTGTGGAGAAGAATCCGGAAGATCCTGGAAGAAGCGGGACTGAATGTGAGGATCGGTGTGAGCGCTGTGCAAAGCACCGGAGCTTCTCCAGGAACGGCCTGCAAAGAGGTGATGGATCTTCTGAAATGCAGGCTGAATCAGAAAGAATCGATTTTATTTGCGGAGCGCCAGGAAAAAGAAGTACAGATGGAATACTATCTGCCGAAAGCGCAGGAGGATCTGCTGGAAAAAGCGTTGGAGTACGGAAACAGTCAGAAAACACAGGAAGTGCTGGATGAGATTTTTGAAGGCGTAAACAACAGTCTTCCGATACGGTGTGACTGTCTGGAGCTTTTATATTCACAGATCATGGTACTGTATCGGCGTGCGATTAGTCTTGAAGAAACATCGGCAGAGCTGGAAAAGGGAACCGAAAGGCTGATGCAGTTTGATACGCTTAATGATCTGCGGGATTATCTGAAACGGATTGCATCCGGCATCTGTCGGATGAGAGGAGTGTCTTCTGATGCGGAATCAAAACCGGCACAAAGCGGCAATGAGATCGTGGAAAAGATGACGGCATATGCTATGGAGCATTACAGCATGGACATTACTGTGCGCGAGCTGGCGGAGTCGGTATTTTTTATGAACCAGAACTATATCAGCCATCTGTTCGCAGAAAAGAAAGGAATCAGCTTTTCCGCATTTCTGCGGCAGGTCCGGATCAGTCATGCAAAAGAGCTTCTGAAAGAGGAAAAGTGGTCCGTGACGGAAGTGGCCGCAATGGTCGGTTACAACGATACGTCCCAGTTTATCCGGATCTTCCGGCAGGAGGTCGGGGTGACGCCGAAGAAGTACCGGGCAACAGAGGGCAACTTGTCTGACTCATGAAACAATAACAGAATTTGTAACTGTTCAGAGCCAAGCAGATTTTCATGCAAAAGTGTGAATCATGCTTGCATGAATGAACACTTTTACATGGAAATCTATTTGGCGGATACGCCACACCGACGAAATGCGCAGCATTTTGGAGGTGGTTCTGAACAGTTACCAGAATTTATTTGTATCTGGGCCAAAGGGGATAACTATTGTCAGAACAGGATTCAAAAATCTGCAGGAAGTTACAGAGCATGTGTGGAAGAAGCGGAAAAAGGAGGAGGCATCTGTGGAAAAAAACGAACGAGAAGAGATCCGGCGGTGGATCACTGCGCAGGAAGCGGCGATGAAGCAGGATTTGTCGCAGCTGGTGGAAATTCCAAGTGTGGCAGCGGAAGAGAACGATATTCCGGGTGCACCATTTGGAACGCAATGCCGCAGGGTGCTGGAGAAAATGCGGGAGATCGGTATGCGGGAAGCGTTTCGCTGTGAGGATGTGGATGGCTACTGCCTCTGCCTGACAGCCGGTGCAGGCATGCATGAGATCGGCATCTGGAATCACCTCGATGTTGTACCGGAAGGAGACGGCTGGGAATATCCGCCGTATGAATGTACAGAGAAAAACGGTTATCTGATCGGGCGTGGTGTACAGGACAACAAGGGACCGGCAATTGCCGTGCTGTATGCAATGAAATACTGCTGTGAGCATGGATGGCTTCGAAACATCCGGGTGCGTCAGATTCTTGGCTGCCAGGAGGAGAGCGGGATGAAGGATGTGGATTACTATCTTTCCCGTTATCCGGCACCGGAGTATTCGTTTGTGGCAGACTGCGGATTTCCGGTCTGCTGCGGGGAGAAGGGACATTATCATGTGACACTTCGAACAGTGGAAAGGCTGGGAGGTTTCAAAGATTTTTCAGGTGGAACAGTGCCGAACAGCGTGCCGTCGCATGCGAAGGTTGTACTTGATGATGGAGTACATCTGGAGGCAGACGGAATCGGAGGGCATGCAGCGTTTCCGGACGGGACGGTGAACGCATTCCATGTACTGTGCCAGAAGCTTGAGGCGGAGAAAGTCATGCGGGAACTGCCGGAGAAGACACAGGTGGCGATCCGGTTTTTAAGTGAAATATCAGAGGATGGCTACGGAGAAGCACTCGGAATCGCGTGCGCAGATGAGATTTCAGGAAAGCTGACCTGCAATGCAGGCGTGGCGTACCTGAAGGATGGGAATCTGACACTTTTGCTGGATATCCGCTATCCGGTGACGCTGACAGCAGATGCATTTCTGAAAAAGCTGACGGACCGTGCCGGGGCGGCTGGTTTTGAGGTGATACATACCGCAGATTCTGCCCCTTATTATATGGAAAAAACACATCCATTTGTAAGAATTTTGATGAATGCGTGGAGAGAGACAACCCAAAAAGAAGGGGAGCCGTTTGTGATGGGCGGCGGCACGTATGCGCGGAAGATTCCGCGGGCAGTAGCATTTGGTCCGGGACAGGAACGCGATTTATCGGTGATCGGCCTGAAGGAAGGACATGGGAACTGCCACTGCGCAGACGAAGCGGAGTCAGTGGAAAATATAAAACGGGCGGTGGAGATTTATATCGCTGCGATCAGGAAGATTGATGAGGCGTTTGAACGCAGATAAGCATTCACCTGCGTCAAGTGCGCGGAGCACTAAGCGGTGTAAGCTGAAAAAAGTAAAGCAGAAAAACAGAAATGAAGGAGGACACAAAAATGAAGATGTTTCAGATCAGTGACAAATTAGGTGAGGTTTCCAGAATCGGAATCGGATGCATGCGCATCACAGGGCTTCCGGATGAGAAGGCGGTACGCGCCCTGATTGAGGGTTCGATGGAGCTTGGCATCAATTTTTTTGACCACGCGGATATTTACGCGGGCGGTGAGGCAGAAGCAGTATTTGGCAATGCCCTGACACCGGAACTGAGAGAAAAAATGGTAATCCAGACGAAATGCGCGATTCGTCCGGGGATCTGTTATGATTTCTCAAAAGAGTATATTTTAAATTCTGTGGACGGCAGCCTGAAGCGTCTGAAAACAGATTATATCGATATTCTGCTGTTGCACCGTCCGGATGCGCTGATGGAGCCGGAAGAGGTAGCGGAAGCATTTGATATTCTGGAGAAATCCGGCAAGGTAAAAGTATTTGGCGTCAGCAACCACAATCCGATGCAGATCGAACTGCTGAATCAGTACTGTGGCGGAAAAATCTGCATCGATCAGATCCAGTTCTCCGCGGCACACTGCCCGACAATTGATGCAGGCCTGAACGTCAATATCCACAACGATGCCGGCTGCAGCCGCGACGGAAGTCTGATCGAGTATGCACGCCTGAAAAAGCTGACGCTGCAGGCATGGTCTCCGTTCCAGTACGGCATGTTTGAGGGAATCTTTATCGGAAATGAGAAATTCCCGGAACTGAATAAGGTACTCGACGAGCTTTCTGAAAAATATGGTGTCACCCAGAATGCGATCGCGACTGCATGGATCCTGCGCCATCCGGCCGGCATCCAGACGATCGTTGGCAGCACAAATCTGAAGCGGATTCAGGATATCAGCAAGGCAGCAGACATTACGCTGACCCGCGAAGAGTGGTACCGCGTTTACCTTGCAGCTGGAAAACTGCTGCCGTAAAATATAAAGGAAAGCAATTAACAGAGATATTTAACCGAATCAGTGGAGGCACCTGCGAAATTGCGAGAAGTAATAAGGTGTGGATGATTTACAGATATCATGAGCAGACGTACTGATTCTGCTCATGAGTGAGAGGACGGTTCGGAATATCTGCCATGATTCAGGAGTGAACTATTATGGAAGAGAAAATTTATCGAAGCTATATCGAGATTTTAAAAGAAGAACTGGTACCGGCACTTGGCTGTACGGAGCCGATCGCGATCGCTTATGCAGCGGCGAAGGCAGCTGAGGTATTGAAGGAATCCAATGGAGAGAAAGTTCAAATCGCGGAGCATAAGACGGAAGAAAAGGCAGGCACCGCTGATAGAAACGGAGCAAAATCCGCATCACAGACCGCACTGGATAACTGCAATGGCCACCTCGACGTTTACTGCAGCGGCAACATCATCAAAAATGTAAAGAGTGTGACCGTGCCAAATTCCGGCGGAATGCGCGGAATCGAGGCAGCAGCCCTGCTCGGCCTGGTGGGAGGCGATGCATCAAGAAAACTGGAAGTACTGGAGAGTATCACTGAGGAACAGCGTGAGGAAACCAGACGTCTTCTGGAGAAAAAATTCTGTACCTGCTATCTGCAGGAAGGTGTCGCAAACCTTTATATTCGGGCAGAGCTGACGCTGGAAGGGCACAGTGCATGCGTTACGATCGAAGATAAGCATACAAATATCATTAAGATCGAAAAAGACGGTGTGGTACTCTTTGAAAAAGCGCGCAAAGCAGAAGCGGATGCCGGTGCAAAGGAGCAGAGCGATAAGCGCGCACTTTTGAATGTGGCAGATATCCTGCGGTTTGCTGATGAGGTACGCATCGAGGATATCAAAGATGTAATCGGAAGACAGATCGAGATGAATACCGCAATTTCAGAAGAAGGGTTGCGCAATCCTTACGGCGCAGAAGTAGGCCGTACGCTTTTGTATGCATATGGTGATGATATTAAGATTCGTGCAAAGGCAAAAGCGGCAGCCGGATCGGATGCCAGGATGAATGGCTGCTCCATGCCGGTTGTCATTAATTCCGGAAGCGGCAATCAGGGCATGACGTGCTCCCTGCCGGTCATCGAGTATGCGAAGGAACTCAAAGTATCCAAAGATAAGCTGTACCGCGCACTTGTAGTGAGCAACCTGGTGGCGATTCATCAGAAATCCTACATTGGCAGTCTTTCGGCATACTGCGGGGCGGTCAGTGCAGCGTGTGGAGCCGGAGCGGCGATTGCGTGGTTAAACGGAGGCGATTATGAAGCGGTTGCGCGCACGATCACAAACGCACTTGCAAACACGAGCGGAATGGTCTGCGACGGGGCGAAATCCTCGTGTGCAGCGAAGATCGCATCGGCAGTCGATGCGGCAATTATGGCCTACACGCTTGAGAGTGCAAACCACTGCTTCCAGCCGGGCGAAGGACTTGTGAAAGATAACGTCGAAGATACGATTCGAAATATGGGATACGTCGGAAGAGTCGGCATGAAAGATACGGATGTGACGATTTTGAATCTCATGATCGATCAGCAGCAGGCGTGAAATGTTTTTCAGGCAGCACGTATTTGTCTGTGACAGAAAGAAAAATAAGATTTTTGTTTTTGAATATAAAGTGCTTTACAGTGTTAAAGTAACGTGCTAAGATAGAGAAGGCGCAGCCAACTATATTTGCATGAGAGGGTAACCATATGAGTAAGAAAATACGGACCGAAGCAGTGGATGAGCTGTTTGACGCGATCCTGTGCCTGAAAGATAAAGAAGAGTGCTATACTTTTTTTGAAGATGTCTGCACAGTAAACGAGCTGCTTTCGCTGTCTCAGAGATTTGAAGTAGCACATATGCTCAAAGAGAAAAAGACATATCTGGAAATCGCAGAAAAGACGGGCGCTTCCACGGCGACGATCAGCCGGGTCAACCGTTCACTGAATTACGGTAATGACGGGTATGAGATGGTATTCAGTCGTCTGAAAGAAAAAGAAGAGGCGGAAAAGCCGGAAGAAGAATAAGAAAAAACAGGAGCGAAAGCCGGTGCCACGAAAGCAGCAGGACATCCGGGCGGCGCTCCTGTTTTTTTGTAAGCTCAGCTGTTTTTCTTTTTTTCCATCGCATCGATCAGCTGCTCGATCACTTCTTTCTTCAGATAAATATCAAAGCTGAGCAGACAGATAAACGCGAAGAGCTGAAGGGTATCGCGGTCCTCACCGTCGTAGTCTTTAAAAGAATTGGCTGCTGTGTGGAAGTTTTCCAGGATGTCATGGCCGATATCAGAGATATTTTCTTCACCGAGGCGAAAGACTTCTTTATAAATATCTTCCATGCAAAAATCACTGTCACTGCCGAAAAATTCATCGCTGATGGGTTTTAAGATTGCCTGAATGTCCGTCAGGGGAAGGAAACCCTTCAGGTAATAGATGAAGATCAGCATATACATGTGCTCCTTGGAGTAACGTTTTTTCTCCGGCGGAGGCAGCAGTTTGTTTTTGGCATAATTGTTGATCATGGTCTTTGTGAGGATCTTATCGTCCTCAAAGCGCTTGGAATTGCTTAAGTGTTCTTCCATAAAGCCTGTGACCTGATCCATATACAGATTGATATGAGGGATTTCCGATGGCTGGATGTGATTCAAATGAGCCAGGTTCCCAAGAATGTCCGTAAGAATTTTTGTATAATCCTGTTTCACGCATGTCACCTCTCTAACTCTTTTATTATATAGTCTTTAATACCAGATGACAAGATGAAAATAACCATATCGGAAAAAATCTTTTTCGAAACGGAGACACTTGCGCAAACAGGGGGAATCGGGTAGAATAGGTAAGGCGAAAAAAACTGTGCGGCATCATCGTATAAATGAGGAAGCGATTTATGTGAGCGGAAGCATTTTACGAAATCTGGCTGCAGCAGAAAGAGGAATAAATATGCGCAGAATGGAATTCAAAATGGAGCGGGAGGGGCTGGTGAAGCCGGGTGATAAGATTCACGTGACCGAGGGCGTACTGCCGTCGAGCTGGTATTATACGATCGAGCCCGCTGTAGCGATGTCTGCGAATTTTGGCAACCGCGAACGGCTGAAGACATTTGACGGTGTCGTGGCAGAGGTCCGCACCGATGACAGTGGATTTACGGTGTTCGCAGATTTTGATGAATAGACAGAGGAGAAAAAATGGGAAAATATGATGCATTAAATCCGCAGCAGTATCAGGCTGTCTGCCATTACGAGGGGCCGCTTCTGATTCTGGCCGGAGCCGGTTCTGGAAAGACACGCGTGCTGACACACCGTGTGGCCTGGCTGATTGAGGAAAAGAATGTGAACCCATGGAACATCATGGCGATCACATTTACAAATAAAGCGGCAGGCGAGATGCGGGACCGCGTGGAGGCGATGCTTGGCGGAGCACTTGGCGGTGTCTGGGTAGCGACGTTTCACAGCACCTGTGTGCGGATTCTGCGCCGGTACATTGACCGGATCGGTTTTGAAAATAATTTTACGATTTATGACAGCGAAGACCAGAAATCCGTGATTAAGGAGATCTGCAAGCGGCTTCAGATCGACACGAAACTGTACCGTGAGCGTTTCTTTATGGCAGAGATCTCAGCGGCGAAGGATGAGATGCTTTCACCGGTTGATTATGCACTGAAGGCACAGGGAGATCAGCGGATGCAGAAGGTGGCGGAGGTCTATAAGGAATACCAGCGTCAGCTTTTTGATAACAATGCGCTTGATTTCGATGATCTGATCTGCCGTACCGTAGAGCTTTTTCAGAGCTGCCCGGAAGTGCTGGAGCAGTATCAGGAGCGTTTCAGGTTTATCATGGTGGATGAATATCAGGATACGAACACTGCGCAGTTCAAACTTGTAAGTCTGCTTGCGGCAAAATACCGCAACCTGTGTGTGGTCGGTGATGATGACCAGTCAATTTACAGGTTCCGCGGAGCCAACATCGGAAATATCCTGAATTTTGAGCAGTTTTTCCCGGATGCGGAGGTCATCCGCCTGGAGCAGAACTACCGTTCCACCCAGAATATCTTAAATGCAGCAAACGCGGTGATCAGCCACAACAAGGGCCGGAAAGAAAAGACGCTCTGGACGGACAATGGGGAGGGCGAAAAGATTCGGTTCCGCCAGTTCATGAACAGCTTTGAAGAAGCCGAGTACGTGGCTGGCATAATCAGCCAGAAGGTTGGCGCGGGCAAATGGAAGTATGGCGACTGTGCGATTCTTTACCGTACCAATGCCCAGTCCCGAATGTTTGAGGAAAAATTTCTGTACGCAAATGTGCCGTACAAGATCGTCGGCGGCGTTAACTTCTATTCCAGAAAAGAGATCAAGGATGTGATCGCCTACCTGAAAACAATCGCCAACGGAAAGGATGACCTGGCAGTACGCCGTATTATCAACGTACCGAAGCGCGGAATCGGCGCGACAACGATCAGCCGGGTGCAGGATTATGCGACAGAACACGGTGCGAGTTTTTACGATGCGCTGCGTGTGGCTGAGACGATCCCGGGCATCGGCAAGAGCGTGGCAAAGCTGCAGGCATTTGTGCAGATGATCCAGGTGCTGCGCACGAAGCAGGAATTTTATAAAGTAAAATCACTGATCGAGGACATTCTTGAGCAGACCGGCTATATGAAGGAACTGCAGGCGGAGGGTACGGACGAGGCACTTGACCGTATGGCAAACGTTGACGAACTTTTAAATAAAGCAGCGCTTTATGATGAGAAGACGGAAAATCCGACCCTGGATGGATTTCTTGAGGAAGTCGCCCTGGTAGCGGACATCGACAATCTTGAGGAGGATGCAGACCATGTGGTGATGATGACGTTACACAGCGCCAAGGGACTGGAATTTCCGGTCGTTTTCATGGTCGGCATGGAGGATGGCGTTTTCCCGAGCTATATCAGCATTTCTTCCGAGGATGAAAGCGAACTGGAGGAGGAGCGCCGGCTTTGCTACGTCGGCATCACGCGTGCACGCACCAATCTTTTCCTGACGAGTGCAAAACAGCGCATGGTGCGCGGTGAGATCCATTACAACCGTGTATCTCGTTTTGTGGATGACATTCCGGAAGAATTCATGGCGGAAAATGAGCGCGCAAAAATCCCGCAGAAAGAAAAAAAGGATCTGCCGGAGACGAAGGCCCATGCGGCTTACCGACAGATGCGTGAGAATTTCAAGACGAAGATCATGGCACAGCAGCAGTTTGAAGTGAAGAAGGCAGACGGTCTGAGCTATAATGTCGGTGACCGCGTGCGCCACATCAAGTTTGGCAATGGAACGGTCACGAATATCGCCGAGGGCGGGAGAGACTACGAAGTGACGGTCAATTTTGACCGGGTCGGTGTGAAGAAGATGTTTGCATCATTTGCGAAGCTGGTGAAGACGGAGAACTGAGTGAAACAACAACCTCTGTTTTATGAAATTTTACCTGGCTCTGAACGAATATTATATAGTAAAATCCGAGAGGATGTGCTATACTATAAAAAAGGCTGCAGAGAACGCAGTAATTTACAGGGCAGCATGATCTGCACCGGAAAGGACGTGGCAAAATGATTAAGATTGATGAACTCATGGAAGCATTAAAGAAAAGAGACGAAGACAAAAATAAAAATACCGTACTCTGGGTTCTCGCAATTGTCGGCGCGGTAGCAGCAGTGGCCGGTATCGCATATGCAGTATACCGTTACTTTGCACCGGATTATCTGGAAGATTTCGATGACGAAGACGACTTCGAAGATGATTTCGATGACTTCTTTGATGATGACGATTTCCCGGAGATGGACAAAAAGGAAAAGGCTGAGGAGAAAGCAGACGAAGAAAAGGAAGAGGCTACTCCGGAAGCCAAAGAAGAAAAAGAGGAAGCAGAAGAGAAAAAAGAGGCTTCCGAGGAAGAGTAAGGGAGAAAAGTTCTGCGAAGAGAGTTATAAAAAGGACAGTCTTTGCGGTGCTTTCAGATTAAAATCAAAGTAACTGTTCAGAGCCAACCTCCAAAATGCTACGCATTTCGTCGGTGTGGCGTATCCGCCAAATAAAATTTCAAAAACAGGCTTAAAAATGCAAGCATTTTCCGCCTGTTTTATGAAATTTTGCTTGGCTCTGAACAGTTACAAATCAAAAAAGAAGCAGATGGGCAGGCGGCCGGAAGGCACCTGCTCATTTTTGGTCAATCATGAGCAGATGCAGGCAGCTGGTGGGCGGCAGCCCGGTTACGGGCAGACAGGCGGATTGTTATAAAAGGAAGCAGATACAGGAAAAGAAAGGAACCATGTATGAAAAAAGGAGATATTTCAGAAGGCATCATTGAGCGGGTGGATTTTCCAAACAAGGGAAGAGTGCATACGGAGGAAGGCACCGTGACCATCAAAAACGGAATTCCAGGGCAGAAGGTCCGTTTTCAGATCAATAAAAAACGCAAAAATCAGATGGAGGGCAGACTCTTAGAGGTGCTGGAAAAGTCACCGCTGGAAAAAAGAGATCCGGTCTGCAGCATTTTCCCACAGTGCGGCGGCTGCATGTATCAGACGATGATGTATGAAGACCAGCTGGCAATGAAGGCGAATCAGGTGAAGAGCCTTCTGGATGCGGCGATTGCCGGGGCAGGACAGACGGATGAAGAGGGAAAGCCGGATTATCTTTTTGAGGGCATCAAGGGAAGCCCGAAGGAATTTGCATACCGCAATAAGATGGAATTCTCATTTGGGGATGAATACAAGGATGGTCCGCTTTCCCTGGGACTGCACAAAAAGGGAAGCACCTATGATGTGCTGACCGCATCAGACTGTAAGATTGTGCATTCCGATATGACGGAGATTCTGAAGTGCGTGCTTGCATATTTCAAGGAGATAGAACGGAAGGAATCAAGAAGCGGCAGCATTTACTACCATAAAATGACCCATGAGGGCTGGCTGCGCCACCTGCTGCTGCGCCGCGCGGAGACGACCGGCGAAATTCTCGTGAATCTCGTGACGACAAGTCAGCGGGAATACGATCTGACACCGCTTGTCGATCAGATCCGTGCACTGCCGCTGGAGGGAACGATCGTTGGAATCCTGCATATCATCAATGATTCCGTTGCGGATGTGGTGCGCAGCGATGAGACGCGGATCCTCTATGGCCAGGATTACTTTTACGAGACGATTCTTGGGCTTCGTTTCAAGATCACACCGTTCTCCTTCTTCCAGACAAACTCTCTTGGTGCTGAGGTGCTTTACAGTACCGCACGCGATTACATCGGAGATACGAAGGACATGACCGTGTTTGATCTCTACTCCGGTACCGGTACGATCGCTCAGATTCTGGCATCTGTGGCAAAAGAAGTGATCGGTGTGGAGATCGTCGGGGAGGCAGTCGAGGCAGCAAAAGAAAACGCAGCGCTCAACGGCCTGTCAAACTGCAGCTTTCTTGCAGGCGACGTCCTGAAAGTGCTTGATGAAGTCTCAGAAAAACCGGATTTTATCGTTCTGGATCCGCCGCGCGACGGCATTCATCCGAAAGCGCTCCCGAAGATCATCGCCTATGGCGTCGACCGCATGGTCTACATTTCCTGCAAGCCGACAAGTCTCGCCCGCGATCTGGATGTCCTGATCCGCAGCGATTATCGGGTGGAAAAGGCCTGCTGCGTTGACATGTTCTGTTCGACTGTGCATTGTGAAACTGTAGTTCTTTTGTCGCGGCATTGAGAAAAATTGCCTTATGGAAAAAGAACGACATATAGGATAAAATTACGCAGGATAAATTTTTTGCATGGTACGTATGAAATGAAAAAAGAGCAAAGAACAGTTAATTATAAACAGCTTCCAGCAGAAAGAGGATGAAAAATGAGAAAAGGAAGAGGGATTGCCCTGTTGCCAATTTGTGTATTTCTTGCATTATACCTTGGCTTGGGGATTTTGTTTGAGTATGTAATGAAAATTCCAATGGGATTTTATAATGTTCCTATCGTGATCGCATTTCTTGCAGCGATTCTGGTTGCATGTCTGCAGAACAGAGAACTGAATTTTGATAAGAAACTGGAGATTATGGCGCAGGGGGTCGGAGATAAAAATATCATCACGATGCTTTTGATCTTCCTTGCAGCCGGCTCTTTTGTAGGGGTCGTGGGAAGAAGCAGTGCGGAGAGTGTTGCCTACTGTATGCTGAGCCTGATACCGGCCAGATTTTCAGTGGCGGTACTGTTTGTAGTTGCCTGCTTTGTATCTGTGGCGATGGGAACCTCTGTAGGAACCATCACGCTTCTGACGCCGATCGCGGCGGCAGTTTCCACGGCATCCGGATTTAATCTGGCATTTTGTGTGGCCTCTGTTATGGGCGGTGCCATGTTTGGGGATAATCTTTCTTTTATTTCCGACACGACGATTGCTGCATGCAATGGACAGGGCTGTGAGATGAAGGACAAATTCAGGGAAAACTTCTGGATTGCTCTTCCGGCAGCAGCCGTCACGCTGATCCTGATTCTGATCCTGTCCTTTCAGATAGAAATCAGAGGGCAGGTCAGCCAGCCGTACCATCTGCTGCAGGTAATACCGTATGTGCTGGTATTGATCGGAGGAATTGTTGGACTCAATGTATTTGTGGTCTTGCTGACAGGAATTGTATCCGGTGCATTTATCATGCTGATAGGCGGGCATGTCACCCCGGTAGAGATTCTGAAAAATATGGGATCAGGTGTCTCAGGGATGTTTGAGACCTGTATGGTGGCAATTCTGGTAGCTGCCATGTGTGCGCTGATTCGTGAATACGGTGGATTCGATGCACTTCTTAGCTGGATACATAAAATTTTCCGTGGAAAAAAAGGCGGACAGCTTGGAATGGGACTTTTGGTAGGAACTATGGATATCGCAACTGCCAATAATACAGTGGCAATCGTAATGGCAAATCCTATCGCAAAGGAGATGGCAGAGGAATACGGAATTACACCGAGAAAGACCGCCTCCATTCTGGATACCTTTTCCTGCATTTTTCAGGGAGTGATTCCTTATGGCGCACAGATGCTGGTTGCGATCTCGGCGGTGAATGAATTAGGCTGTGAGATTTCTGCATTTCAGATCATGCCGAAGCTGTTTTACCCGATGCTGTTGCTGCTTAGTTCACTGATTACAATTATGAAAAGCTCAGAGCGTACGAAATATAAATAAGATCAGCAGAGAAAAAGGACATCCGAGAAGAGGATGTCCTTTTTAGAACAAAGATCCGTATATCATTTGTGAAGCAGACGTCTGACCAATGAAAGAAGACCAAAACGTCTGGACTTCATATAGTCATTTATAAAATTGTCACAATACATATAACGTTCCGTTCTGATCCATTCCGGGGCCGGAAGTGCATCCGGAGAGTTTGTATAAAGTGCGAATCTCATAATCACGCCTCCTTTAATAATTTCTTAAGTTATTTACATTTTAGCACAAAATCAGAGAAAAACTATGGGGTTCAACTCTAAAAAGCGCAGGCAAAATATGTGCTGACGGCACAAAGGTATGATATAATGAGGAAAAAACGGAAAAGTGTAAGTGCGGAACAAAAACGAGAAAGTGTAAGTGAGAGCAAAAACGGAAAAGTGTAAGTGCAGAGCAAAAACGGAAAAGTGTAAGTGCAGAACAAAAATGGAGGGAGAAGGCATATCGTATGAGTTTTACAATAGAAGATATGATATTGACAGGAGAAAAGAAGTATGAGATGAAATTTCTGGCCGGACAAAATGGCTGGGCGAATTCGATCAGCTGGGTGCATCTTCTGGAAGATACAACAATTATTCAGAACTTTTGGGGCAAGGAGCTTGCGGTGACAACAGGATTGGGATTTCCCCAAAAGGAAGACTGGATGAATCTGGCAAGGAAGCTGAACCGGTACCATGCATCCGGTCTGATCATCAATGTGGGGCAGTATATCAATGAGATACCGGAAGAATTGCGAGCATACTGTGATGAAAACGACCTTCCGCTGCTGACGGTGCCCTGGGAAGTCCATTTGTCAGATATGATAAAGGATTTCAGCATTCGTGTGTTTTTGCAGGATAATACCGATGAGCAGATTGCATCTGCATTGATTGCGGCCATTGAGACTCCTGACAATCAGGAAGCCTACCGGAAAGAATTACTGCAGTATTTTGCTGTGGATGGAAGCTTTCAGGTGCTTTTGCTGACTTGTGAAGGGCTGGATTCAATGGATACGGTAGAGCGAAGGAAGCTGTCTTATCGGATACAGGTCTATCTGGAGGATATTACGCATAATGCAAGCTTTTTTTATTATAATTCAGATTTTGTGCTGGTAGCCAATGAGGTTCCAGAAGAGACTTTATATCAGCTGATCGAAGGTGCTATAAAGAGAGGAAAAAGGCGTATGCCGGAGCTGGAGCTGTGTGTGGGAATAGGAAGCAAATGTATGGATATTTCGCGGCTTTCCGTAAGCTACCGGCGGGCGAAAGCGGCAGCCAGGATGGCGGTCACGCATAAAAAGCAGGTGGTAAAGTTTGACGACTGCGGACTGTTTCGGCTGCTCTATATGGTGGAAGACAAAGCAGTACTAAAAGAGATGGAAACAGAATGCCTGGCAGCATTGGAAGAATACGATCGTAAATACCATGCGGGCTATGTGGAAACACTTCGGTCCTATCTGAAACACAACGGAAGCATTCAGGCAGTAGCGGAGGAACTCTATACACATCGCAATACCATATTATATCGTATTGGAAACATCAGAAAAGTACTGGGAAACGAGCTGAAGACCCCGGAAGAAAGACTGCCCTATCAGATTGCATTTTATATCAGGAGTATGCATGGGTGAAACAGATGCGGCAGATAAAGAAATATTCCGGTAAAACCAATTGAGCCTGTGCAAGGATATTTTTTACCTAAAACTGTATTTTAAATAATGCAGTTTTTTTATGTGTAGAACATCAGATTATGAAAGACAAAAAAATATACAAAACAGGTAAAAATACTGAGAAGAAAATAGAAAAAACAAATGTATAATAAAGTTACTAAAAAATATGGAAAAATGAACGAAAAACAAACAATTTAACGGATGGAGGAAGAAAAAATGAAAAGCAATACTGTTATTTTTACTGAACCATGTAAGGTTGAAATACAAGAAATTGATTGTCCTAAGCCAGGAAAATCAGAGGTTTTGATTCGGACAGAACAAACCTTAATTAGCACAGGAACGGAATTAACTTTCTTGACTGGGGAATGTCCGGAAAAATCAAAATGGTCAGAATATATTCACTATCCGCAAAAGAGCGGTTACTCAAATGTGGGTATTATTGAAGAAGTAGGTGAAGGTGTTTCAAAGGATTTAATTGGGAAACGTGTAGCAAGTTTCAGTGGACATTCACAGTATGTCATTGTGAATGTAAATGAGCTTCGTATGATTAATTATGAAATTAAACCAGAAGAAGCAACATTTTTTGCACTTGCAGAAACAACGATCAATGGAATTCGAAGAACTGGTATCGAATTAGGAAACAGGGTTGTAGTATATGGAGCTGGTATTGTAGGTCAACTGGCGGCCAGGTTTTTACTTGCAGGAGGATGTACAGAAATTTTTGTGGTAAACAGGAGTGAAGCAAGACTGAAGCATTTACCTGATCAGAGGGCAATTATTCCAATTTGCTCTACAAAAGAAGATCCAATCTCGATTATAAAAGAATATACATATGGGGATATGGCGGATATTGTTATTGAAACAACGGGAAATGCGGATGCGATTCCGGAAGAATTTTTAGCTTTGCACCAGCAGGGAAAGCTTTGTATGTTGAGTTCACCTAAGAAAAAAACCTTAATTGATTTTCATGATTGTTGTAATGCAGTAAGTGTAAACATTATTGGCGCACATACATCTTCACAGGCACCGGTAAAAACTTATGACAATCCGTGGACATGTGAAAGAAATAGTGAAACATTTTTTAAGTTGATTTACAACAAACAGGTAGATATGTCAGAAATGATTACACATCGTGTAAGCTATAAAGAGGCACCGCAGATGTATCAGATGCTGTTAAAGGATCGCACGCAGGCACTGGGTGTTGTTCTGGATTGGAGATAAGATGAAGGGCAGTAAAGAAGAAATTAAGGCCATCGATTTACGTAGCGATTATAAGGTAAATCCGATAGGAATTCACAATGTAGCTCCGCGCTTATCCTGGAGAATGAAGGCGTATGGAAAAAACCGCAAACAGAGTGCCTACCAGATTCAGGCATTTAAAAAGGCTTCAGATCTTAAGGAAGTTCTTGTTTGGGATAGCGAAAAAGTTTATTCCGAAGAATCTGTGAACATTTCGTATAAAGGAAAGCCGCTTTTATCCAGAGAGAGAGTTTACTGGAAAGTTCGTATATGGGATGAAAAGGAAAATGTTTCTGAATGGAGTGATGAGGCTTTTTTTGAAGCTGGTTTATTAAATAAGACGGATTGGGAAGCAGAGTGGATTTGTGCGTCAGAGAGGGCAGCAGCGATTTATTTTAGAAAAGTCTGCAATATAGAGAAGCAGCCGAAAACCGGGCGGTTGTATATTTCCGGGTTAGGATATTATGAAGCTTATCTTAACGGAAAAAAATGTGGAGAAGATGTTCTTACGCCGAATCGAACGCATTATGTGGAACGAGTTTATTACCATACATATGATATAACAACTGCGATTGTTCGCGGAGAAAATGTTTTTGGTATTGAGCTTGGCAATGGATGGTATAACCAAAAAGATAAAATTAACGAAAAAAAATTATGGTATGGATATCCAAAGCTTTTGTTCCAGATTGAAATAGAATATGAAGATGGAGACAAAGATGTATTTATAAGCGATGAAAATACGAAATGGCATGAAAGTCCTAGAATTTATAATAATATTTATTTTGGAGAAATATATGATGCACGTAAGGAGAGCGTAGGCTGGCGAGAAAAAGATTTCGAAGACCTGGATTGGAAATTTGCAGGTAAAGCAGAGGAACCAGGCGGAGAATTAACCAAACAGAAAGCTCCGTCAGATCAAAAGATTTGCGAACTTTTTCCCAAGAAGATCAGTGAAGTAACGCCCGGAATGTATGTGATTGATTTTGGGCAGAATATGACTGGCTGGGTTAAAATGAGAGTATCTGGCAAAGAGGGAGATAAGGTTCAGCTGCGGTTTGGTGAAGAACTGTGGCCGGATGGGAAAATAAATTATTATAGTACTGGAAGTGGGTGGAAACAGCAAAAAGATATCTATATTTTAAGTGGAAAAAAAGAAGAATATTATGAACCGGCATTTACGTGGCATGGATTTCGATATGTAGAGGTACAGGGATATCCGGGAGTTCCAAAGATGGAAGACTTTGTGGCAGTGCATATTCGGGCAGGGGTCGAACGGTCAGGTAAATTTATATGCTCTAACGCATTGATCAATCAGATTCAGAAAGCAAGTCTGTGGTCGATGGAGAGTGGTTTACATGGAGGCATTCCACTTGATTCTCCTCACAGAGAACGGCAGGGGTATGGAGGGGATGCATTGGTTACAGCAAAAGCTATGATGTATAGCTATGACATGCATGAATTCTATTCCGACTGGATGGATGACTTTATAGATGCACAGGACAAGACAACAGGATTTTTGCCACACACAGTACCATGTCAGGACGGCGGTGGTGGTCCGGCTTGGGGAAGTGCTTTGATTATTATCACATGGCTTATGTATCGTTACTACGGAGACACGAAGAGCGCAGAAGAGTATTTTGATAATATGATTCATTGGATGCAATTCCTGCAGACCGGAATGGAAAAAGGAATTGTTGAGGGCGAAGGTACAGATAAGGATTGTCTTGGAGAATGGTCGACACCTGGAGAAATTTTAATACCTCCGCGATTTGTTAATACTTTTTTCTATGCATATAATGCGAAACTTATGACAGAATTGGCAGAGGTGCTTGGACGGTCAGCAGATGCAGAATATTTTCAAAATCAATATAATGAAACAGTGCTTAGCTTTAGAAACGAGTTTTATGATTCTAAAAATGGCAGGTACAGTATTGGGGCACAGGGAACGGAAGCATTTGCGAATAAGTTGGGTGCTATCAGAGAAAGGGAACTTTGCGAAGTAAAACAGTATTTGGAGAAACATATTACCAAGGAGTGCGAAGGGAACTTAGATACAGGAATTTTTGGGACACCATTATTATTTGAAACACTTGTTGAATTTGGTCTTGGTGAAGTAGCCTATCATATGATTACTAGCGTAACGTATCCAAGCTATGGATATATGATTACAAATGGAGCCACTACATTATGGGAATACTGGGAAAAAGAGTATGGATTTTATCAGTGTCCTGCGAATCATAATCAGCCGATGTTCGGCAGTATAAGTAGCTTCTTTTACGAAAAGCTGGCTGGAATTAAGCCATTAAAGCCGGCATACAAGAAAATTGAAATTAAGCCGGCAATGATAGGAGATCTTAGATTTGTATCATCCAGTGTAAAGACACCGTATGGAGAAGTCTGCATAGATTGGGAGAGAAACGAAGACGAAATTTTAGTGTCTGTGGTAATTCCGCCAAATACGGATGCAGTTTTGCTGATCCCGGGACAAGAAAGAAAAGAAATTGGATCCGGTAACTATCAGTTTAGATATGTTACATGTGAGAAATAATAAGAAATACAGCCTGCCTTTTTTAGCAGGCTGTATGACTATGGAAAACTGGAGTTAATACGATAAAAGTTTTGAGTTTATTAGGCTGAAGATTGCGAGAGATTATAATTTATGGAAGGGTGATAAAAGATGTCTTACAGAAGTCATGAAATTTTACAGGGTCCCGGGTATGCAAATGTAAGAGCTTTATATAAAGCAGACGGATATGCAGAAGAGGAGCTGAAACGCCCAATCATTGGGATTGCAAATGCATATAATTCGATTTGTCCGGGCCATATTGTCCTGCGCCAGATGGCAGAAAGAATTCGTGAAGGAATTCAGGCGGCAGGGGGGATGCCAATTGAATTTGGAACAATTGGTGCCTGTGATGGAATTGCAATGGGACACGAGGGCATGCGTTATATTCTTCCGGCAAGAGAAATGATTGCAAATGATGTGGAGGCAATGGTGCAGGCTCATCGTTTAGACGGCATTGTATTACTGGGAAGCTGTGACAAAATTATTCCGGGAATGTTGATAGGGGCAATGAGGGTAAATTTGCCTACAATTTTTATTAATGGAGGACCAAGTCTTCCGGGACATATGGCAGATGGAAATCCCTATGGAGGAGAGTGGATCGACCATTCCTGCATTCAGCAGTCGGAAGGAGCTTTACAGGCAGAAAAGATTACAGAAAAAGAGTTTAAATGGATAGAGGATAATGCAATGCCGACAGTTGGATCCTGCGCGATGCTTGGTACAGCAAATACAATGGGATGCCTTGCAGAAGCTATGGGAATCATGCTGCCAGGTTCAGCCACGATTCCGGCAGTATATAGTAAACGTATGGCCGCCGCCTACAATAGTGGAAAAGCAATCGTTGATTTGGTACATAAGAATATAAGGATTCAGGATATTATTACAAAAAAGGCGCTGGCAAATGCAATAATGGTAAATTCAGCGATGGGAGGGTCAACAAACGCTGTATTGCATTTGCTGGCAATTGCACATAGTGGAAAAATTGATTTAACAATAGATGATTTTGAGACGATCAGCAGTGAGATTCAGCATTTGGTGGCTATGATTCCGGCCGGAAAATATACATTATTTGATTTCTTTGAAGCTGGCGGCGTACAGGCTTTGATGAAAGAGATGGAAGCAAAACTGTATGTGGATGCATTAACATGCACAGGAGATACATTATGTGAGAATTTGATACATGCAGAAAATAGATCGCGGGAAGTAATTCATGCAATTCAAAATCCGGTACATAAGCGAGCAGGTATTAAGATCCTGTATGGAAATATAGCACCAGACGGTGCGGTAACGAAGCCGTCAGCAATTCCAGAAGAGGCAGTACACTTTTGTGGAAAAGCAAAGATTTATGAAAGTGAAGAATCGGCGTTGACAGGAATTCGGAATGGAGAAATACAAGGTGGAGAAGTTGTTGTGATTCGAAATGAAGGACCAAAAGGTGGACCAGGAATGCCGGAAATGTATAAAGCTATGAAGCTATTAGTTGGCTTAGGCTTGGGATCGAAGGTATGTCTGATTACAGATGGCAGATTTTCAGGATCAAACAACGGGTGCTTTGTGGGGCATATTTGTCCTGAAGCTGCGGACGATGGAGCGATTGCATATTTACAGGATGGGGATATGATATCAGTCGATGTGGAAAATGGAAAAATTGATGCAATAGATGTAGATTTTGAAGAACGAAGGAAAAAGAAATACACATGTCACCAAAAGGTAGAAGGATATTTGTATCAGTATGCAAAAAATGTGGCATCTGCATCAAAAGGAGCAGTAATTCCTACCTATGAGAACGAATGATAGATGCAGCATCGTTAATATTGAGGGAAAGAGGCAGTAGTATGAAGGATCTTCAGGAAAAATTTGAAAAAATAGGAGTTATTCCGGTTATCGTGATCGATGAAGCGAAAAATGCAGAACCGCTTGCGGAAGCATTAGTGGCGGGTGGGCTTCCGTGTGCGGAAATTACATTTCGAACACAGGCTGCGGAAGAAAGTATCCGCATTATGACGCAAAAGTATCCTGATATGATGGTTGGAGCTGGGACTGTTTTAAATGTAGAACAGGTTGAACGTGCGATAAATGCAGGTGCACGATTTATTGTTTGTCCCGGGTTTGATTCAAAAGTGGTTGGCTATTGCCTGGAACGAAAAATTCCAGTTTTACCTGGATGCGTTACACCATCTGAAATAATGCAGGCGATCGCCTGTGGTTTAAAAATGGTGAAATTTTTCCCAGCGGTTCAGTTTGGTGGGGTGGCAATGATTAAAGCGTTGGCAGCGCCGTATAATGAAATGAAATTTGTGCCGACCGGTGGAATAAATAAAGATAATTTAAAAGAGTTTCTTTCATGTAAGGCAGTGGCAGCTTGCGGGGGAAGCTGGATGGTAAAAAGAGAATGGATTCAAAACAGTGAATTTGACAGAATCCGAAGTCTGGTAGCAGAAGCTGCAAAATTAAAAGATGAAATCAGGTCAGAAAAATAGAAACGAAAAAAGGAGAAAATGAAAAAATGGATTTACATCTAAAGGAATCGTGTGAATGTAAATATGATGCAGTTTCACTTGGCGAAGTAATGTTGCGACTGGATCCGGGTGAAGGAAGAATTCGCACTGCACGTTCATTTCGAGTTTGGGAAGGCGGCGGAGAATATAATGTAATTCGAGGCCTGAGTAAGTGCTTTAGGTTAAATACAGCAGTTATTTCTGCATTTGCCAAAAATGAAGTGGGAATGTTGTTAGAAGATCTGATCTGTCAGGGAAAAGTAGATACATCATTGATTAAGTGGGCAGATACTGATGGAATAGGACGGGTATGCAGAAATGGCCTGAATTTTACAGAACGAGGATTTGGAATCCGCGGAGCGTTAGGATGCTCGGATCGTGCGAATACTGCAATTTCCAAGGCAACTTCGGCAGATTTTGATTTTGAATATATTTTTGGAAAGCTTGGTGTACGCTGGTTTCATACAGGAGGAATTTATGCAGCACTTTCAGAAAAATCATGTGAAACGGTAGTGGATGCAATAAAAATTGCCAAAAAATATGGTACAATTGTTTCGTATGATTTAAATTATCGCCCATCTATGTGGTCTGCAATTGGTGGTATGGAGAAAGCGCAGGAAGTAAATAAAGAAGTGGCAAAATATGTAGATGTAATGATTGGAAATGAGGAAGATTTTACTGCGTGTTTGGGATTTGATGTAGATGGCAATGATAATGAATTAAAGAAATTAAATCTTGAAGGATATGAGAATATGATTAATAATGTAGTAGAGAAATATCCAAATCTGAAAATGGTGGCAACGACGCTTAGAGAGGTAAAGACGGCCACTGTGAATGATTGGGGTGCTATTTGCTGGGCAGAAGGTCGAATTTATACTTCAAAAAGGTATGAGAACCTTGAGATTTTAGATCGCGTGGGCGGTGGAGACTCTTTTGCATCTGGTCTGATTTATGGGATGTTGACGACAGGAGATCCGGAAACTGCACTTGAATTAGGAGTGGCACATGGAGCGCTTGCAATGACAACACCTGGAGATACCAGTATGGCAAACCGAAAAGAGGTTGAGGCAGTTATGCAGGGGGCTGGCGCACGAGTGAAGCGATAAAATGACAGGAAGGAGCAAGGGTAAAAATATGAGAGCACTGGATGTACATGCTCATTTGGGCAAAGATGTTGTGTTTGGACATGTAATTACAGAGGAAAATTTACTGGATGGCTATAAGGATACGATCGTACAGGGAGCAATTGTACAGCCATCGTTACCACGGTTTTCATTAAAGGCAAATAAAGAAATCCATGATAGAATTTTTGAATTTTCGAAGTGTGATAAAATGAAAATCTGGGGGATGGCATCTATTTATCCGCATTTCACACAGGAAGAATATAGAGAAGAAGCTATTCGGTGCGTAAAAGAGCTTGGTTTTGTAGGATTGAAATTAACACCAATTGGTCACGCCTGTGATCCTGAATCAGAGGATGGTATGTATGCTTTTTCTGTGGCAGCTGAATTGGGTGTGCCGATGATGGTTCATACCGGATCAGGAATACCATTTTCAAGTCCGATGCATATTTTGAAAGCTGCAAAAGAGTATCCTGAATTAAAAATTGTAGTGGCACATGCGGGAATGGGATTGATGGCCAGAGAAGCGGTTATTTTGGCGCAGATTTGTGAAAATGTGTATCTTGAACCGACTTGGACCGGGGTTGCAGATATGGGCATGATTTATAAGGAACTGGGGGCAGAGAAGATGATGTTTTCTTCAGACCACGTAAACAATGTTGCTGTGCAATATGAAACAATCAAAACCGTTGTGCCAGAAAAAGAAATGGAACAAGTGTTATATAAAACAGCAGAAAGTGTGTATAAAATCACATTATAGAGGGATATGAATATACATAAATTAATGAAAGAGAAAGTAAGCAGAGTAAGTATTTCCAGCAAAATGTCAATCGTTATGACCGTGTCGATTGTTTTAATCCTCACGGTCTTTCTTGGCGTAAACAGATATTATAATTCATTTTTCGTATATCAAAAACTTGAAAATGCGTCTTTGACATATTTGGATAGTATAGATAAGATGATGGAAAATTTAGTAGACACTTTGGATGGTTATTCGAGGATTTGTTTTTCCAATGCGGGAGTTCAGGAGTTATTGGAAAAAAATTCGAGTGGACAGGTTGATTTTGCATTGCAGGACAAGGTTAATAATTATCTGTGGGAACTGGTTGTAAATGTAAAGCAGATAGAATCTATTTATTTGTATAGTAACAATGGATTGGTAGCATCAGCAGATAAGCAGGCGCTGCATTATCCGCGATATCGTTGTATTGAAGATTATGAATGGTATGATGAAGAGGAATATGGGGAATATCATGTTGATTTTTCAAGCGATGATTTTTACAGAGAAGGTGATATGCCGGAGATCAGTTTTAGAAGAGCAGTAAGAAGTACGACTAATTTTAAAAAAATCGGTTATATGATTATGACGGTCTCTTCCGACGTGTTAAAGGATTTTTTAGTGGCGGATAATGCAGACAAATACGAAAGTATATTTTGTCTTTTGAATAATGAGGAATCTGTAATTGTGATCTCTGATGATGTGTATACGGACGAAATGCAGAAAATCGGAAAAGACATGATTCAGAATGAAAAGACAATGGTGCTCCGGAATATGTTCGATGAAAAATATATGTTTTGTATTTTGAAATCGGAGGAAGGGTATTATATGGATGCCATTTCGGTAGAGGATGCCTATCAAAGAAACCGAGAGAGAAGTTTAATGGATATTGCATTGATTATTTTACAGGCTATGCTCACCCTGGTTTGCATTGTTATGATTTCTAAACTATATACACGACCGATAAAGGAGCTGATGATTGCGATGCGCTGTTTGCAAAACGGTGTATTTCAGCCAGTGAAAATGAATTCTGCTCATTACGAAATACAGGAACTAATACATGTTTACAATGAAATGGTAAAAAAAATCAATGAATTGCTGGAAAAAACAAAGGAGGCAGAACGATTAAAGGGAAAAGCAGATTTAAAAGTGCTTACTGCACAGATAAATCCTCATTTTTTATATAATACATTTGATTCCATAAAAGCATTGTTTGTTTTAAAACGATATGATGATGCATATGCAATGATAGATGCGCTCTCCAGATTTTATAAAATTAATCTCAGCAAAGGAGATGATTTTATAACAATAGAGAAAAACCTGGTGATGTTAAAAAGCTATGTCGATATTCAACAAATGCGTTTTGGTGGAGAGTTTGAATATAGATACTCGGCGGATCCGGAAATTATGCAGTGGAAAATTTTGAAATTTGCTTTACAGCCGTTGGTGGAAAACGCAATTAATCATGGCATACATGGGTTTACGACAGAAGGGATTATTAATCTTGATATAGTCCGGACAGGAGAAAAGGAGATTAAAATCACATTAATGGATAATGGCCGCGGAATGTCTAAAGAAGCTCTGAAAAAGGCTATTTCAGGAGAAGAGGGAAGAAATGGCAAATCTTTCGGATTATTTGCAACGCTTCATCGACTTCAGTATTGTTATGGAGATCGAATTTGGTGGAGTATTGAGTCGGAAGAAAATGGAGGTACTACAATTACAATGAAAATTGAAGTGGAGGAGTGTTGAATATGCTAAAGCTGATTATTGTAGATGATGAATATTTACTTAGACAATTAATCAGAAATATAATCGATTGGAAAGCATTAGATATTGAAGTCGTAGGAGAAATGGCATCAGCAGATCTGGCAATGCGGCAGCTTGAGTCTTTAAAGCCGGATATTATTTTGACGGATATCTGCATGCCAGATATAGACGGTCTGACTTTTGCAGAAAAAATAAAGGGTAGAAATCCAGACACAAAAGTGATCGCAATTACCGGCTATGATAATTTCGAATACGCGAAAAGGGGAATTTGCATAGGGTTGGACGGTTATATTTTAAAGCCGATCAATGAGGAAGAACTTACAGAATGTATTGTTAAGATCAAGAAAAAAATTCTGGAAGAAAACAGAAAGAGAAATGAAATAGAAACTCTTTCGGTATTTAAAAGAGAAGCAGAGGAAATCGTTAAAAATTATTATTTGACAAAGCTTCTGGAATCTGATGTGCCGGAAAAAATTGTGAATAGCCAGTTGATGGAGGAATTGGCTTTGGAAACAAGCTCAGTAGTATGGATAGTTGTTTTTCAATGGAAAATAAACCTGACTGCCAAAAGGGCTGGGAATGAAGAACTTTCAGATTGTGAGATGTGGATTGTCAATTATTGTAAGGAAAAATTAAAAAAAATGGTTTGGGTTCATGGAATGGATAATAGGTTGATTATTCTTGATCCTGAAAAAGATATCATGCCTGAGACGATACTAAAGCAGCTGAAAGAGGAATGGAAAAAGGAATTTGAGTGTCCGTTGTATTATGGGACAGAGGTTATATATAATCAGGAAAAGAGTATTCATGAGGGCTATATAGAGGCGGTTAATCAATTAAATATCGAATTGGTTAATGGAGAAAATAAACCGGAAGATATATGGAGATGGAAACAGCAAAAAAAAGAAACCAAGCAGTTATGGGATCTCAACGAGTTGAAAAGGCTGCAATATTGTGTTGAGGCAGAGGGTTTAGAAGAAGTAGAAAAAGTAATTGATAGTTATTTTCTGAAATGGAAAGATGTTACGTTAGATGATATGGAACTGTTGCGGATGCAATTATTGAATATCTATTTTTATTTTTACACTTCATTCGGAGATCGTTGCATTGATGCATTTGCAGTGCAATATATGAATTTTTATGAAAATGTAAAACACGCGGAGAATATACTTGAGTTAAAAAATGCATTTTTAATAGGATGTCAGGCATTGCAGGAGATGCTAAGGGGAAGGGAGACAGCGGCAGACAGTTACAAACTCATTTATTCTATGAAACAATACATAAAAGAAAACTTAGATGACCCGGATTTTTCATTAGTGGCATTGGCAAAGGTATACTATATGAATAGCAGCTATTTAAGCCGTTTTTTTAAAGAAAAGGTAAAAAGTTCATTTGTAGAGTATTTGACAGAACAACGTATTGATAAAGCAAAGCAGCTTTTGCAATATGGGAACTTTAAAGTTTACGAAGTGGGCGAAAAAGTGGGAATTTATAATGCAAATTATTTTGGGATTTTATTTAAAAAGAAAGTGGGCGTAACGCCGGCTGAATACAGAAAACAATACGAAAAATAGTGCAAAACAGATATGGAAAATAGAAAAAACAGAAAAAATAAAAGGAAAAACAACTAATAAATATAGAATAAAAAGCAAAAAAATATCAAAAACAGCTAACAGGTAAAATAAGTGTTGAAAAATGTAAAAAGTGTGAGATTGGAAGAGAAAAGCTTTTGTTATAATAAAACCATCAAAAACAAAGGAAAGGAGAAGTTATTATTCACGTGAAGAATAATAACAAAAGGCAAATGAAAAAACATTTAAAAAAGGCAGCAACAGTATTGGCATGTACGGGAATGGTTGCAGGAGCATTTACAACCACGGCTTTTGCAGAGGATGCAGAGCAGATCACATTAAACGTGTCCCATATCTTCGTGGATCAGACAGATGGGCAGTGCAGAGGATGGTATAAGGCATTGGATGAATATAAGGAATCTCATCCCAATATTACGATCGTAGAAGACACTGCAGACAATGATGCATATAAAACTAAGCTGAAGACGCAACTTGCAGCAGGTGCAGTTCCGGATGTATTTTATGCTTGGGGAGGTGGCTTTACAAAGCCATTTGTAGAGGCAGGAATGGTAGAAAATCTTGATCCGTACGTGGAAGATGGAACGATTGATCTGGACGCTATGATGCCGGATATTTGTAACAACTTTTATTATGATGGCTCATTGTACGGTCTTCCATTGGATAGCTTCATAGGAGTGCTGATGTGCAATCAGTCTCTGTTTGATGAATATGGTCTTGAAATACCAAAAACAATGGATGATTTATATGCCGTGTCCGCCACCTTTAATGAAAATGGAATTACGCCAATTGCGATGGGTGAAAAAGATAAGTGGCCGGGACTGTTTCCATTTGGTGTACTGGCACTTCGATATGGCGGTGTAGAAGCAACAACAACGCTGTTGAATGGCGAAGGAAACTTTGATCAGGAATTTGTGCAGAAAACCGCGGAAGAACTTCAGAAGATGGTTGATGAAGGTGTATTTGCTTCGGATAGTGTTGCTCTTACAAATGATGAGGCAACAGAGGAATTCCGTCAGGGAAGAGCGGCTATGTGGTATAGCGGAAACTGGCAGGTAGGCCAACTCTGTGAAGAAGGATCTCCGCTCGAGGGCAAATTAACCATGGTAAACTGGCCGGCAGTTTCTGGTGCAGACGGAGACCAGAATGCATTTGTCGGAGGCGCAAGTGCAACGCTTGTAGCATCAGCGACGAGCGCTCATAAAAAAGAAGCAGTTGAATTTATGACATTTATGAGTGAGCATTTTTCCAATTATGCATATGAAGAGGGAGCAATCCTTCCGACATGGAAGTATAGTGGCGATATGGAATTGAAACCATTTCAGCAGACATTACTGGATTCGATGCAGGGTGCAGATGGGTTCTGCCTTGCATGGGATACATTGCTGGATCCGGAAACAGCAGATGTTCATTCTACGTCACTGCAGGGAATTTATGCACAGCAGATGACAGCAGATGATTACGTTGAAGCTATGGCAGCTACAAGATAAGTATGAATAAGATATTGGGAAATAAAACAGCGATTGCTGCATTTGTAGCACCTTCCCTCATTCTGTTCGGTGGCATTATCTTTTATTCGATTATTATGTCTTTCCGGTATAGTTTGCTTGACTGGAATGGATTTGGAGAAGGAATCTTTGTCGGGTTTTCCAATTACGCGAAAATGTTTCAGGATAAGGTGTTTTTAAGATCCGCGGTTAATTCACTGTTACTCGGATTTGTGACACTGGTTACGCAGCTGCCGCTGGCGCTTTTGCTGGCGCTGCTGCTCACCAGCGGCATTAAGGGAGAAGGATTTTACAGGACAGTGTTTTTTATCCCAATGACATTATCTTCGGTTGTAATTGGACAGCTGTGGTTGAAAATTTATAACCCGAATTATGGAGTACTGAATACTCTGTTGGGAGTATTGGGACTGGAAAGCTTACAAAGAAACTGGTTAGGTGATGTAAATACAGCTTTATTTAGCGCTTTTGTTCCAATTATATGGCAGAATGTCGGATACCATATGTTGCTGCTTTATACATCTATTAATTCTATATCAAAAGATATATTGGAAGCAGCAAAATTGGATGGAGCAAGTGGAGTTAAGGCAGCGCGGTATATTACGATTCCGTTAGTGAAACCAATGCTTAGAACATGTGCGATTTTTGTGGTAATTGGATCTTTAAAGGCGTTTGACATGATTTATGTATTAACAAATGGTGGACCGGTTCATATGACAGAAGTTCCAAGCTCTTTAATGTTTAGCAGTATATTTAATCTTAATAAATATGGCTATGGAAGTGCTATTTCTATATTTATCGTTGTTGAATGTATTGTTATGGCAGTTATTTTACAGAAGGTATTTCGCGTGAAAGAGGAATCGGCTTGAGGAGGGAAAGAAGATGTATGCCAGACTTCGTTCAAGAAAAGGAAATCTTTTAATACGGCTTATCATTACGGCTTTTTTGGTTTTTTGGGCCGCTGTGCAGATTTATCCGCTTATATGGCTTGTTTTCTTTTCCTTCAAAAGCAATGAAGAAATTTTTGGAGGAAATATTGCCGGGCCTCCGATTGTATGGAAAGTTGAAAATTATAAAAACGCGTTAATGGGTGGAAATGTTTTTTGCTATCTTTTTAACAGCGTTTGGGTGTCTATGTTTGTTGTGATTGTTGCGTGTATTTTAATTGCGACATCAGCATATGCACTAAGCAGAATGAGATGGAAATTAAAGAAAATAGTTTACTGGATTTTTATTTCAGGAATGACAATCCCGCTTCATGCAACACTTCTGCCGTTGTTTTTACTTTTCCGAAAGATGCATATCATTAATAATCCTCTGTCAATTTTGATCCCATATATTGTATTTGCATTACCGACAGGAATTTTGATTTTGACAAATGCCTATGCATCTCTTCCTATAGAAATGGAAGAATCAGCTTGTATAGATGGATGCAATATATATCAGTTATTTTGGAAAATTATGTTTCCGCTTGTAAAGCCAACGGTAGCGGCAATTGCGTTATTTACATTCTTATCATCATGGAATGAGCTGATGTTCGCAATGACGTTTATAAGTGATCCCAAGTGGAAAACATTGACGGTCGGATTACAGAGTCTTTCAGGAATGTTTTATACGGAATGGGGTCCAATTGGTGCAGGAATGGTAGTAGCAACAGCCCCTGTTTTGATTATTTATTTGTTACTAAACAGACAGGTACAAAATGCGCTTATTATGGGCGCAGTGAAAGGATGAGAACATGAAATTAAGAATAGGAATTATTGGATGTGGAGGAATCGCGACAGGAAAACATTTATCAGCATTAAAATCAAATGGTGATTTGTGTGAAGTAGTAGCATTTTGTGATGGCATACTTGACAGGGCAAAAAAGGCGGCACAGGAGTATGGAGTAGAAAATGCACAGGTTTGCCAGAATTATAAGGAGCTGCTGGCGAATCCGAATGTGGATGTTGTATATGTCTTAACGCCAAACATTAGCCATAGCCCAATTGCAGTAGACGCTTTTCATGCAGGAAAGCATGTGATGTGTGAAAAACCAATGGCAATTAATACTGTAGAGGCGGAAAAAATGATGGCCGCTTGGAAAGAGTCAGGTAAAAAATTTTCAATTGGATACCAGAATCGTTATCGTGCGGATGTCCGCCACCTTCACAGCGCGTGCCAGAATGGTGATTTAGGCGAGATATACTATGCGAAGGCTTATGCGATTCGCAGAAGAGGGGTTCCGACCTGGGGAAGTTTTATACAGGGGAGCCAGCAGGGGGGTGGACCGTTAATTGATATCGGAACACATTCTCTTGATCTTGCGTTGTGGTTGATGGACAACTATGATGTAGAATCTGTGACCGGAACAGTATTTAAAAAACTGGGAAAATTGCCGCAGGCCACAGACGGAAACTTATGGGGGGCATGGGATACATCAAAATATGATGTAGAAGATTCTGCAATTGGTTACATAAAGATGAAAAATGGAGCGCTGGTTGTACTGGAATCCAGTTGGGCTTTAAATATACTGGAAGCGCGTGAAGCAGAGGTTACACTTTGTGGAACGAAAGCAGGAGCGGAACTTAGAAATCAAAAAGAAGTGATTTATAATCGCGGAAAATACGGTCGGCTGACAGAAGAAGTGCTTACACCGGGAGAGCCACATGACTTTTTTGGAACGCGGTATGATGCGCCGTATCTGGAGGCTAAGGAGTGGTTGACTGCCATTTTGGAAGACAGGGATCCGCTTGTACGACCGGAACAGTCATTGGTTGTGACACAGGTCTTAGATGCAATTTATGAATCAGCGGCTAAAAATGAGACCGTGTGGTTTTAATAGTATTAACAACTTTTAGATTATGCTACAAAGGTATTCCGTCTTTCGATGGATGCGTCCGACAAGTTCTTTACAAAACGGTCGTACTGTTACTTGCAAATAAAGGTCAGGTGCGATATAATGAGCCGAAATGGGGAGCTCAAATGGATGGGCTGAGAGTAGACGTTATAGTCTTGACCTGAAACCTGATTTGGATAATGCCAACGTAGGGAAATACATGTCGGAAATGATTGGATTTTGTGTCCGTGCTCTCTGTTTTTTATGTGAACTGGGGGCACCACTTTTCACAGATGCAGACAGGCGCCGGATGATACAGATATTGTATCGTCCGGTGTTTTTTGTATCATGAAGAAATTTTTTCTGAACGCAAAGCGGATTACGAATGTCCGTTTTACTCACAGGTGTCCTGGAAAGGAGAGTTTGGCTATTGTAAAGATCAATGGAGAAGAAAAGCAGCTTGACGGAAGAAATCTTCTGGAGTATCTAAAGGAAGCCAGATTTCCAAAAGAGATGCCGGTGAAGCTTCGCGGCGCGAAGGTAGCGATTGCGGGGCTTGGAGGACTGGGGTCCAATATTGCGGTTATGCTGGCAAGAGGCGGGATCGGACTGATGGCGCCAAGAGTGGCAGTATGTGCGGCACATGAGGCAAACAAAGCAGTGCAGCTTATCATGGAGCAGTAGGATATGCTTCAGATGCTTGCAGAAAGGGAGAAAAAAGATGGAAGATAAATTTATATTAGGGGGAAAGGAATTTAAAAGTCGTTTTATTCTTGGATCAGGAAAGTACAATCTGAATCTGATCAAGGCTGCAGTAGAGCAGGGAGGGGCAGAAATTATTACGCTTGCCCTGCGACGCGCGAATACGCAGGAGAGCGAAAATATCTTGGATTATATACCGGAGGGAGTGACGCTGCTTCCGAATACGTCAGGTGCAAGAAACGCAGAGGAGGCTGTCCGGATTGCAAGATTAAGCAGAGCCATGGGATGCGGAAATTTTGTTAAGGTGGAGATTATGCGGGATGCGAAATACCTCTTTCCGGACAATCAGGAGACGGTAAAGGCTACGGAGATCCTTGCAAAAGAAGGATTTGTGGTACTTCCGTATATGAATCCGGACTTAAATGTGGCAAGAGATCTGCAAAGCGCCGGAGCGGCTGCCGTAATGCCGCTTGCCGCACCGATCGGAAGCAATAAAGGTCTTGCAACGAAGGCGATGATCCAGGCGTTGATCGATGAAATTGATCTGCCGATTATTGTGGATGCCGGAATCGGAAAGCCGTCTCAGGCCTGTGAGGCAATGGAGATGGGAGCGGCTGCAATTATGGCGAATACAGCGATTGCAACGGCAGGTAATGTTCCTGAGATGGCAGAGGCCTTCCGACTTGCAATTGAAGCTGGAAGAAAAGCATACCTGACCGGAATGGGAAGAGTTCTTGCAAGAGGCGGAAGCGCATCAGATCCGCTGACCGGCTTTTTGCGTTAAGGAGGGTGTGAAGGATGCAGGAAGAAAATCAGGTATATTTCGTAGACAGTGATCAGCTGCCGCTTGCGGCGCTGGAGCGGAAGCACCGTCTGGAGCAGGATCCGTCTTTTCGGACCAACCATATGGAATATATGGACGGAATGCAGGTGATCGAGTCAGATATAAAAGAAAAAGTATTAAAGGCGATGGATGAGTTTTCGTATGACTCATATACTGCTGCAGATGTAGAACGGGCACTTTCAAAGGAATCCTGTTCTATTGAAGACTTCAAAGCGCTGCTGTCTCCGGCAGCTGCCCCATATCTGGAGCAGATGGCAAGAAAAGCAGAAGAGCTTACAAAAAATCATTTTGGAAACACCGTGTATATTTTTACACCGCTCTATATCGCAAATTATTGCCAGAATTACTGTATTTACTGTGGCTTCAACTGTTACAACAACATTCGCCGGAAGAAGCTGACCTTTGAAGAGATCGAGCATGAGATGGAGGTAATTGCGAAAACAGGTATGGAAGAAATTCTGATCCTTACCGGTGAGAGCAGGGCGTATTCAGACGTAACGTATATCGGAGAGGCAGTAAAAATTGCCAAAAAGTATTTCAAAAACATCGGAATTGAAATCTATCCGGTGAATGTGGATGAATATCAGTATCTGCATGAATGCGGTGTGGATTACGTGACCGTTTTCCAGGAGACGTATAACACGGAAAAATATGAAACGCTGCACCTTCTCGGGCATAAACGCGTATGGCCGTACCGGTTCGATGCGCAGGAGCGTGCATTGATGGGAGGTATGAGGGGCGCAGGTTTTTCCGCGCTTCTCGGACTGGATGATTTCCGGAAGGACGCGTTGGCCACGGCCCTCCACGTTTATTATATAAATCGTAAATATCCGCATGCGGAACTGTCCTTAAGCTGCCCGCGGCTGCGTCCGATTGTCAATAATGACAAAATCAATCCGCGGGACGTAGGCGAAAAGGAGCTTTGCCAGGTGCTGTGTGCGTACAGAATCTTTCTTCCGTTTGCAGGGATCACTGTGTCCAGCCGCGAAAGCGCTGCATTTCGAAACGGAATCGCAAAAATCTGTGCGACCAAGGTTTCGGCAGGAGTATCGACCGGCATCGGAGATCATGAAGAAAAGTATGAAGGAAAAGAAGAAGCGGATGTTGGAGATGAGCAGTTTGAGATTAACGATAACCGGTCCTTTGCAGCCATGTATCAGGACATGGAGCAGGGCGGGCTTCAGCCGGTTCTGAATGATTACATTTATGTGTGAGATGTGTAAAAAATACGAGCATATGATTGCAGTTACCAATCGTTTTCTCGTGGAAGGGGATTTCCTGATGCAGCTGGAGAAGGCGCATTATCTCGGTGTGAACGACAGATCGCGAAGCGACTGCGTTCATAAGCAAGTAGCGAAGCGGATTGCGAATGGCCGTTTTACTGGCAGAAAGTGTTAGGTTGAAAATGAGTAAAAACAAGGAAGGTGCGTTTCAGTCAGACCGGATTCTTTCTTATTTTAAGGTGGAATGGAAAGTCCTTTTTGCCGTAACGGTCTCCGGCCTGATTTATAATCTTGGCCTGCTTGCAGGACCCTGGTTTGAAGGGCAGATGACGGGGTGCCTGGTTGATATTTTAAATGGTTCTGGACAGTTTTCGGAGATGATGGTTCTGGCAGCGGCATACGTGGCAGTGATTGCGGTGGTGCAGGGAGGAAGATATATCAAAAGGTTTTATGTCCGCCGTTTTGCGAATAATGTCAATCGCCGGATGAAAGAGGTGCTCTATGCCGGTCTGGTGCGCAGAAGCCGTTCCGGACTGCAGGAAGAAGGCGAAGGGGCAGTTATGACAAAGGCGATCCTCGATGTTGATGACTGCGTAGAAGGAATGCGAAAGTTTACGACAGAAATTTTTGACACGGGAGTGGCATTGGCCGCATATGCGGGAATGCTGCTTTTTTATGACTGGCGTCTGGCGCTTCTGTGTATGATTTTTCCGCCGATTTCATACATTACAGCAGAAAAAATGAAGAAAGTGGTACAGCAGACCGGTGCGGCCAGTAAGGTTCAGGCCGGCCTACTGAGCACAGCCACTCTGGACCGTGCGCAGAATGCGCTTACGTACCGTGTATTTGGCTGTGAGAGAGAACGGCGGCAGGCATATGAAAAAAATCTGACCGACTATGAAAAGACGGCAGTGAAGGCCAATATCTGGAGTACGGCGATGCCGCCTCTCTATCGTGTGATTTCGATGACAGGATGTTTGTTTCTTTTATACTTCGGACAGAAAAATGTACTTGGAACAGGATGGAAGGCATGGGACATTGCTTCCTTTACGACGTTTCTGGCGTGTTTTGTAAAGCTGTCAGTGAAGTCCTCCAGTGCAGCAAAGCTGTTCAATGCGGTGCATAAGGCGCAGGTTTCGTGGAAACGGATCCGGGGCTTGCTTGCACCACAAAAGGCAGAGGGGAAAATCGATGGTTCAGAAGAAAGCAGGAAAAGGCAGAGAGAAAAAGGAAGAGAAGCCATTTCAAACAGAAACGAAGAGGGAACTGGTCCGCTTCTGCAGGTGTTGCATCTTACTTTTTCTTATCCGGACGGCAGAAAAATTCTGGATGACATTTCTTTTACTGCAGAAAGAGGTCAGATCATCGGCATCACCGGTCCGGTAGCCTGCGGCAAATCAACACTTGGAAAGGCATTCCTGTGCGAGTATCCGTATGAGGGACAGATTCTGTATCACGGAAGGGAACTGCAGGATGCAGCGCAGGCAGAGCGCATCGGATGGATCAGCTATCTTGGTCACGATCCGGAGCTTTTTGCGGACAGTATTGCGGAAAATGTCCTGCTGGGTGACAGTGGGGATCCCGTAACGTACTTACAGTTGGTTCGTCTGGATCAGGAGGCTGCGGAAATGAGCGAGGGAGTGCAGACACGGGTTGGCAGCGGAGGGGTACGCCTTTCCGGCGGACAGGCGCAGAGATTGGCACTGGCACGCACCCTGTGTCACAAAAAAACGCTGTTGATTCTGGATGATCCGTTTTCTGCACTGGATCGGAAAACAGAGCGGGAAATTTTTTCAAATCTCAAAAAAGTGGCAAAGGACAACGTGGTCCTGTTATTTTCCCACCGTCTGTATCTGTTTCCGGAATTGGATCAGGTAATCTGGATGGAAAATGGGAAAGCGATCACGGGAAGTCATACGGAGCTGATGGAAAAAGTACCGGAATATGCAGAACTGATCCGTGCAGAGGAAGGGGAGAGAAAAGATGAAGCGTAAGCTGCAGGTAAAAACGGTCATTTTCATGACAGTAAAGCGGCAGAAATATCTGTCGGCAGGTATTTTCTGTGCGGTAGTCGGCGCGATTCTTCTGGCGCTTGTGCCGCCGCTCATTCTCGCACGCATTGTCGATACGATTACAGCAGGAAAAACGGCTGCATGTTCCTTTTTGCTGCTCTATTTTGCTTCGCTTGCCGCTGCCGGTTTTCTGGAGTCGGCAAGGGAAGGGCTTCTGACGGTCTTCGGGCAGAAAATCACACATGCGCTGCGCAGCGCACTGATGGAAAAATTTACGGCGCTTACAGCGGATGAAATGAGCAGACAGGAGCCGGGTGCGCTTGTGTCACGGTTTGTCGGCGATGTGGATACCGTGGAAAATCTGTTTACATCAGGGCTTATCAGTATGTTTGCAGATGCATGCAAAATCATCAGCATTCTTGTGGTGATCTGGTTTCAGAATCGTGGCCTTACGCTTGTGCTGCTTGTTCTTCTTCCTTTTCTGTTCTGGTTTACGCGTCATGTGCAGAAAAATATGCTGGCTGCGCAGATTGAAAACCGAAGGGCGGTGGGACGGGCATCCAACCATGTGCCGGAGACGCTCCACAACATTCGGACAATCCACTGCCTTGGGAAAGAAGCTTATATGGAGCAGCGCTATGATCGGTATATCGGAGAGAGCTACCAGGCGATGGAGCGTACCAATTTTTATGACGCAGTGTATTCACCGGTTGTTTTGATCCTGAATGCAGTTGTGGTCGCGGCTGTCATGCAGCTTTCTGCATCGGGAAATCCGCAGGTACTGAAACTGTTCGGTATGTCGGCAGGAACGGCGGTCGCAGTCATCAATTATATTTCGCAGATCTTCGGACCGGTCGAAAGCCTTGGCATGGAGATCCAGACGATCCAGTCGGCGGTCGCGGGTATCCACCGGATCAACGAGTTTTTGGCACTGGAGGAGGTGGAAGAGGGAAGTGATGCGAAAGATCTCGCAGCGTCAGCTAACGAAAGCGAAACAGAGAATAGAAGTAGTAACGAAAATACGACAAAAGCAGGAACCGAGACAGAAAAGGCAGGATGGACGGGGGAAGACAGAGCAGAAGAGATTCCCTTTGTCGAGTTTCGCGACGTGGTTTTTGGTTACGGCGGACACATAGTCCTGAATCATGTGAGCTTCAAGGTGATGGACGGCGATCAGGTGACGCTGGCAGGCCGTACCGGGGCAGGAAAGAGCACGATCTTAAAGCTGCTGCTCGGTCTTTATGAGCCCCAAAGCGGTGAGGTCTTGATCCACGGTGCGCCGGCGGCGCAGATCAAAGAGGAAGAGCGCCGGAAGCTGTTCGGCTACGTGGAGCAGACGTTCCATATGGTGCCCGGAACGGTGCGGGAGGAGATCACCTTGTTTGACCCTGCGATTACAGAGGCACAGGTACATGCGGCGGCAGAACTGACCGGATTAAAAGAGGCGATTGAAAACCTGGAAAACGGTTACGATACGGTATGTACGCCGGAACTGTTTTCACAGGGACAGTGGCAGCTGCTTTCCATCGCGCGGGCGGCAGCGTCAGATCCCTCTCTTTTACTGCTCGACGAAATCACGGCAAACCTCGATGCAGAGACGGAAAAAGCAGTCCTGCAGGCTCTGAAACGGGTGGCCGGAAACCGGACCGTGGTTTCCATTTCCCACCGGACCTCCGCGGAGATGGGACGGATCATTGCGGTATAAAAGCCTGCCGTTGTTCGGGTATCCTTTCGTTTTCAGGAAAATCTGGCCATTAAAAATTCTTTCTTAAAGTTCAATGTACGCTCAGAGTATTTTCTGCATTTGTTCAGGCACAGAAAGACACCAGGCGTACATTTTACATTTAACGAGAAAAATTGTAAAAAAATCTTGACTTGGAGCGAACTCCAGGGCGTATAGTGACAGTAAGAAAGGAATTGCTTCTGGAAAAAGAATATTACGATAATAAAAAATGATACTCTTGTTCTGGCAGAAATTTATCTGACTGATATCAATGCAGAAAATTCACGCAGGAAAAAGGAGGAGTCAGCGTGGCGAAATTAGTAGCTTACTATTCAAGAGCAGACGAAAATTATTTTGGGGGGCAGCTTCGGTACATCGAGGTGGGAAACACGGAAAAGGCGGCGAAGATGATCGCTGAGCAGACCGGTGCCGATCTTTTCAAGATTGAGCAGAAGACACCATACGCGAAGGATTACAATACCTGCATCGCGCAGGCAAAGAAAGATCTTCAGGCAAAGGCGCGGCCGGAGCTGGTAAACCTGCCGGAAAATCTCGACAAATACGATGAAATTTATCTTGGCTATCCGAACTACTGGGGAACGATGCCGATGGCAGTTTATACATTCCTGGAGCACTTTGATTTTTCAGGGAAAAAGATTCATCCATTCTGCACACATGAGGGAAGCAGACTGAGCCGCACAGAGCAGGATATCAAAAATGTGACGAGAAATGCAACGGTAGAGCGCGGACTTGCGATCCACGGAAGCAGTGTGGACGGCGCCAGAGCAGCGATTAAAAAATGGATAGTCGCATAATCAAAAAAACGGAGGAACAAAAAAATGGCAAAAATCGTACAGACCGCAGGAAGAAATGCACTTGGGACATTTGCCCCGGAGTTTGCACAGTATTTCATTGGCCAGAGCTATCTTGCACCGGTATCCACGTCACAGGTCGGAGTGTTTAATGTGACATTTGAGCCGGGCTGCCGGAATAACTGGCATGTCCATCACGCAAAAGAGGGCGGCGGACAGATTCTGGTCTGTGTAGCAGGACGTGGCTACTATCAGGAATGGGAAAAAGAAGCTGTTGAAATGAAGCCGGGCGACTGCATCAATATTCCGGAGGGTGTAAAGCACTGGCATGGAGCTGCACCGGATTCCTGGTTCTCACATCTTGCAATCGAGGTACCGGGTGTGGATGGTTCCAACGAGTGGCTGGAAGCAGTGAGCGACGAGCAGTACGGCGTACTGAAGTAAAGCGCTGAGATCATGAGGTAAATGTATGACAATAAAGGAAGTGGCGGAGCGGTATCACCTGACACAGGATACTCTGCGCTATTATGAGCGGGTAAGGATGATCCCGGAGGTGCACCGCACGAGCGGCGGAATCCGTGATTATCAGGAAGAGGACCTGCGGTGGCTGGAGCTGGCGCTCTGCATGAGAAAGGCCGGACTTCCGATGGAGGCAATGATCGAGTATCTCCGGCTTTATCAGGAGGGCGATGAGACGATTCCGGCGCGGCTTGAGCTGCTGCAAAACCAGATGGAGCTGCTCAAAAAGCAGAAGGAGCAGCTGGAAGCTACGATGTCCCATCTGTCCTACAAGATCTCACGCTACGAAGAAGCGATGAAAACAGGGACGCTTTCGTGGGATGATGACCGGAAATGTCTGCTGGTGGACAGGATCGGAGGAGCAGAGACCTGAATGGGAAAAATCATTCCCTCAATCTAACAGGTTCATAAGGAATCCGCCCACAAGCGGGTTCCATCTTATGAGATTGCACATCTTATTTTTAGGAAAGAATTGCGTTTATGAGCGGGGCCGGATGCGGCAGGAACGTTTGAAAGGAAAAGCCGGAATTATGGAGACAGTGAAAAATGCTGTCTCCATTTTTTCGGTTGAGCCAGTTAAAGAGGAGACTAATCTTCATTTTCGTATATAACAGTATAAAACAGTTGACAACAGTACCATGCTGTTATATACTGTTTGCATAGCAGGAGGCCAAACACTATGAATATGATCATCAATCACATGTCCATGGACCCGATCTATGAGCAGATCATTGCGCAGATCAAGGCTCAGATTATTGACGGGACCCTGGAAAAAGGAGCTGTGCTCCCATCGGTGCGCGCGCTGGCGAAAGACCTGAAAATCAGCGCCCTGACCGTAAAGAAGGCGTACGATCTTCTCGAAGAGGAAGGGCTGATCGTGACCGTTCACGGAAAGGGCAGCTTCGTATCCGAGGCAAGCCAGAGTCAGATGAAAGAAGCGCGGCAGAAAGAGACAGAGGCAGATCTGGAGGAGGCAGTCCAAAAAGGAAGAATGCGAGGGCTGACCGACGAGGAGATCCGAACCTTATTCAATTTGATTATGGAGGAATAATCGATGCTGGCAGAACTAAAAGGGGTAAAAAAGAGCTATGGAGCATTTCAGCTGGACGTCACAATGCAGCTGGAGGAAGGGCGAATCACCGGAGTGGTCGGAAAAAATGGCGCTGGGAAAAGTACGACGTTTAAGGCGATGCTGGGACTGATTCACACGGAGGGCGGCACGATGCGGCTTCTCGGGCAGGACGGTCCGATTGATTCGCCAAAGCGGAAACAGCAGGTCGGCGTGGTACTGTCGGGCAGCACCTTTTGCGGCGCGCTGACGGGAAAACAGGTCTGTGGGATTATGGAAAGCCTGTATGATGCATTTGACAGAAACTGGTTTCAGGAGCAGTGCCGCAGGCTTGCGATTCCGCTTGATCGAAAGATTACGGAGTTTTCGACCGGAATGAGGGCGAAGCTGAAAGTGCTTCTGGCGCTGAGCTACAAAGCACGGCTTTTGATTCTGGACGTAAAATGAGGTATAGATGGCAGGCGTGTATGGAGTGTATACAGTTTGCTTTTAGAGGAAAATAGGTACATGATACACAGATAATGGAAAAGAATGTGTATTCAGTTGAATATAGAAATAAGTAGTAGGTATGAAAGAATAAGATTCTTCCATGCCTTTTTTTATTATAAAGAAAGGATAGGTTGCACAGTATCCGCCCGGTCATTTCAGTAGATCTGCTGAATAGCTTTCTCCCGGAAGTGTGGTATAGTCTTGTGCTTGGAACAGGGAAACGACACAGAAAGGAGAAAACGATATGTCAGTACAGCCAGATATCATCTGGAACGAGCAA
>ERZ824473.840-NODE-840-length-49654-cov-5.619186_pt1 | contig 49654 bp, 49 predicted proteins | sample MGYA00519874_ERZ824473 | MGnify/ENA primary metagenome ERZ824473 (study PRJEB31778, sample SAMEA3449151) | human gut metagenome | biome: human gut; feature: human-associated habitat; material: faeces | place: United Kingdom | collected 2010/2012 ... | reverse complement strand
AGCTGGAGGAGATGCTGCAGCTGAAAAAACATCATTCAATGTTGTATTAAAAGAAGCTGGAGATCAAAAAATAAAAGTAATCAAAGTAGTTAGAGACGCTACAGGATTAGGATTAAAAGAAGCTAAAGAATTAGTAGACGGAGCACCAAAAACAATTAAAGAAAATGTTTCTAAAGAAGAAGCAGAAGAATTAAAAGCTAAATTTACAGAAGTTGGAGCTGTTATTGAATTACAATAGTCATATTTTAAGAATCATATTTTAATATGGTTCTTTTTTTTATAATTATATGATATAATTGAAGAAAAGTAATTTGGAGGTAATATCATGAATAAAATTGGAATAATAGTCGCAATGGAAGAAGAACTAGAAGCAGTTCTAAATATAATGAATAATATTGAACAAAAAGAAATATATGGAATAAGTGTTCAAATAGGAAAAATCGAACAAAAAGAAATTGCTGTTGTTAAAAGTGGAGTTGGAAAAGTAAATGCTGCAAGAGTTACTCAAATATTGATAGACAAATTAAATGTTAAGAGTATAATAAATCTTGGAGCAGCAGGAGCACTAAGTCCATTATTAAATATAGGTGATATAGTAATTGGTGAAAAATTAATTCAACATGATTTTGATATAACTGCTTTTGATCATGATAAGGGATATATAACAGGAGTTGGAGATTATATATATAGCGATATTGAATTAATAGAAAAATTTAAGAAAGCAGCAAACAATTTGAAAGAAAAAGATTATAAAATAAAAACAGGAATTATAGCAACAGGAGATATATTCTGTACAGATATTGAAATGAAAAATAAAATATATTCAAAATTTGATGCAGATTGTGTTGAAATGGAAGGAGCTGCAATTGCACAAGTATGTTATTTAGATAATATACCATTTATTGTTATAAGAAGTATATCTGATTCTCCAAATGGAAATAATGAAATTGACTTTGATAAATTTGTTGAATTAGCTTCAAAAAGATGTGCAAATATATTAAAAGAATTTTTTAAATAATAAAAATATTTGAATCTAATATTTCCATATTCAATATACAAAGTATACATAACAAAAAATACGCCTTAAACTATTGCTTATATTGTAAATATATGGTATAATATAAATAGTTTTTATTTATTAGAAGAAAGAGGTGAAAACTTAAAACACCAGTTTTAAGAAAATTATGGATATAGTAAATGAAAAAATTGGAATAAAAGACATATTATCTGGCTTAGCAGATTTAGTATTTATAAAAGATACATTTTCTAAAAAAGAAAAAAAAGAAAAAGATAATAAGAAAGAATTTGAAGAAAAGTTAAATGAAGTATATAAAGCACAAGAAGAAATAGGAGCAACAAAAAGAATATTATCATATGAACAAGATATAGAAAAACATGTAGAATCAAAAACAAGAGGTAGAAAGACATTAGTGAAAGAAATTAAACCGAAACAAGATGCAATACAAACACAACAATTAGAAAATAATAAAGAAATTAAAACGGTAACTGATGAAAAAGAACAAACATTATAATAAAAATAATATCAAAAAATACAAGGGATTTTATACTATAATTTATAAATAAAATAATTAATTAAAAATTAAACTAAAAATTAAAATTTCTTGTATTTTTATCTTGACAAATTGGTAAACTCAATGTATAATAAATATCGCAATGCAAATGGCGAAGTAGCTCAGTTGGCTAGAGCATCCGGTTCATACCCGGCAGGTCGTAGGTTCGAATCCCACCTTCGCTACCAAATAAAACTGTATTACAAATTGTAGTACAGTTTTTTATTGTATATAAAAAAATTTCTATTTGTCAATTACAAAATTATTTAATAAACAAAAACCCCGCCTTAGCCGTAAGATGTCTTGAATTTTTAAGGACCTGCTCCTAAAAACAGGTGGGTGCCTACCAAAATACTCATGGGCTTCTTACATAAAATGCAAGCATGCACGCCATATTCTGAGATTGGCTCCTCTTATAAACTTGTAGGTTCTAAAAATTCTGTCTACACGCACTATGCAGGGAAAATTAATAACTTATTTATTAAACTAAATATAGTTTAGCATATAAAAAAAAATGTTTCAAATAAAAAAATCTTACAAAAAAATGATTATATATTATTTATATTATTTTATCTCGCTTTTTATAAATTATTCTCACTTTATTGAATTTTTTATGATTTGCTTTAAAAAAATATTTGTGCTAAAATAATCAACACTTTTGTAAATATGATTTTTAAAGTTTATTCTTTAAATTCCTTATTTAGCTTTCCAATGGCTTTAGTTTCAATTCTGGATACATAAGAACGAGAAATACCCATCATTTCAGCAATTTCATGTTGAGTTTTTGGTTTATTTCCATCAAGTCCAAAACGCAATTCTATAATAGTCCTTTCTCTATCTTTTAAGACTTCTTTAATTTTTGAGTACAGTTTCTTGATTTTTATTTTCAAATCAACTTCATCTTCAATGTTTCTGTCATCATTTTCTAAAACTTCTTGTAAAGTTACAATATTATCATCTTTATCTTTGCCAATAGGTTCATTTAAATAAACTTCTGCATTTAATTTTTTTGTAGAACGTAAATACATCAATATTTCATTATCTATACACCTTGATACATATGTACTAAGTTTAGAACCTTTATCTACATCAAAACTATTAATGCCCTTAATTAAACCAATTGTTCCAATTGATATTAAATCATCTTGTTCAACTTTTGTATTTGAATATTTTTTAACCACATGTGCAACTAACCTTAAATTTCTTTCAATTAAAATATTTCTAGCATCATCATCACCATTTTTTAATTGTTGTAAATATAGTTTTTCTTCTTCACTTGTTAGTGGTTCTGGGAATAAATTACTTCCAGATATATAACCGAACTACAAATACAGCTGATTTCAAAAAATGAAAAAAACCTAAAATACCAATACTACAAAGTGCTTCTAACATATTGCACCTCCAAATCTTATATATAAAATTATATGTTTATAAATTTTAAAAGTGCATGGACTATTAAAATAAATATTTTGTATAAAATCAAAAAATTAAACTTTAATTATTGAAAAAAATATTAAATTATGTTATAAAGATATTAGATAGAACAAAAGATTTATGAAAGAACATAAATAGAAAAGAGGAATTATGGAAAATATACAACAGAATAGAGAAGTCTATGGAAAGAAAGGTGCTGTAATTAAATTTAATAACAATGTTGTTGAAAATAAAGATACTAATATTATAGTTAGAACACTTATAGATTATAAAACTTCTGAAAAGGTAAATATATTTATATTAAGATACACTATAAATCAAATACCATATGAAGTAGTATTAGGTAAATTGCAATTAAATAAAAATGCTGGAAATCTAGGTGAAAAAGCAAAAGTAATACAAGAATTTATATCCAAACAAATAAAGGCTAATAATAAAGGTAAAAATAATTACGATTTTTGTAGTCATCTAGATAGTATTTGTGTAAAAAACGATATTCCATTTATATATACAGCTGAAGGAATAAAAATAGTAACTAATAATGCAAATGAAGACGTAGTTATGGAAAGAACATATTTTTGTGACGAGGATAATAATATCTTGAAATTAAACAATATAAAACCAGAAAAAAGAATGGACCAATACATAAGCGAGGCTAATATTAGAAAAAGTATAAATGAGAATATTAAACAAAATAAAGCTATAGAAACTGCCGAAAAAGAATTAGGTCCAAAAATGATGGAAGAATTTGATCTGGGAAGGAAATTAAAAGACTACAAAAGTGAACAAAGTGAAGATGTTATATATGCTTCAAGAATTGCTCTAGTTACATATATGATACAAGGAAAATTGCGAAAAAAAAATCAAGATAATTTAGAGAATAAACATAAATTAACAATGCAAGAATATTTAAAAATAAAAAGATACTACAAAGAAAAAGAAAATCGAGATGTAAAAATAGATCCTGCAATGGTAATTGGGTATCCAGAAGAGGAGACACTTGAAAAAAAATTCTTTAGGGTAAAAGAAAAAGCTATTGCAATTGACATTAAAAAGATGTTAGAAAATGAACAAAGCGATTATATGGAAAATAAAATAAACAACGAAGAAAATAAAGAAAAAGACTCAATAACAAATACAAATTTAAATAACATTATAAATGATTATAAAGCAATATTTGACTTTATAAAAGATGGAAAAGATGTGAATACTCAGTTGTATTATTCAACTATATCAAAAAGTTTTGAAAGCTTAAAATCAATAGTAAAAAATCAATTTAAAAAGCATCCGAATGCAAACGAACAAGAAATTATGAATTATTTAGAATTAAAAGAAGACATTCTAAAAAATGTAAAATTAAATAAAGGTAATGGATTCATTGATCTATATGATAAGGACGATAGGGTAAAGAATTTTATAGAATTTGTAATGAAATCAAAATCTAGAGACTATACTAAAACAGAAGAAAAAAAATTATTAGCAGATGTATATAGAGATATGGTAGATAACATGATATTAAGACATGAGGATGCAGTTAAATTATATAATAATTATGCAAGTAGATTTAAAGCAGAAACTTGTGAGATACCAAATAAAATGGTAGTAAAAACAATTACAGAAAATCCAGAAAATCCAGAAGAATATGGTGAAGGAGATAACAGATAGAAGTAAAAAATAAAATATCAAAATTATATACAATAAAAAAGTGAGGATAATACCTCACTTTTTATTGTATAATATTAAATTTTTTTATTTTATGGTTTTATGTTATAAAACCATGGTTAATTTTTATATTTAATTGCAAAAACATACAGAAAATGATAAAATATTATATGTAAAATATAGCATAGTAAATGTAAGAAGGTGATTATATGACAATATCAGAAGCAATAAAAAAAGGAATGATAGAATTAAAAAACGAAAACATAGAAGAACCAAAACTAAAATCAAGATTATTAATGCAAAGCACTTTAAACAAAACAAGACAATATGTAATAGTAAATGATATGGAAGAACTTGAAAAAAACAAAGAAAAACAATACTTTTCTGCGATAAAAATACTAAAAAAAGGAATTCCAATAGAACATATAACACACCAAAAAGAATTTATGAAATTAAACTTTTTTGTAGACAAAAATGTACTAATACCAAGACAAGATACAGAAATTCTAGTTGAAGAAGTCATAAAAATAGCACAAAAAACAAATGCCAAAAAGATATTAGATTTATGCACAGGAAGTGGAGCAATTGCGGTATCACTTGCAAAATATCTGCCACAAAGTGAAATAACAGCAATAGACATTAGCAATGATGCATTAAAAATAGCAAAAAAAAATGCAGTTAGTAATAATGTAGAAAATCAAATAACCTTTATAAGTTCAGATATGTTTACAAACTTAAATGAAGAAAAATTTGATATTATAGTTTCAAATCCACCATATATAAAAACAAATGTAATAGAAAATTTAGATATTCAAGTAAAAAATGAACCACATATAGCATTAGACGGAGGAAAAGATGGATTATATTTTTATAAAAAAATTATAAATGAATCATATCAATATTTAAAATATAAAGGATTTTTGTGCCTAGAAATAGGATTTGACCAAAAAATAGATGTTATAGAACTTATAGAAAATACAAATAATTTTGATGGAACATATTCAAAAAAAGACTTGTACGATAATGATAGGATTATAATAACACAAATGAAATAGATTATTTTAATAAAATTAAGTAAAGGAGGTATAAGATGTCTTTTTCATCAGATTTAAAAGAAGAACTTAGCAAAATAAATAATTTAAACAGAAAAGATGAAGTAAAATATGAACTAATAGGATACTTAATTTCTAAAAATGCAACAATAGCAAAAAGAAATATAAGGTATGCAACAGAAAGTGAATATAATATAAACAGATTTTCAAAGCTACTAAGAAATTTAAATATAGATAATGAAATTGAGTTTGATGGAAAATCTTTTATCATTACTTTTAAAATAAAAAATCTTATAGAAGAAATTGAAATTAAAGAAAATCAATTAGAAATAAAAAATAAAAATGTAGAAAATGAAAATTATAAAAGAGCTATTGTAAGAGGAGCATTTTTAGGAGCGGGTTCAATAAATAATCCAAACAAGACATATCATTTAGAAATAAATTTATCAACAAAAGAAAACATGGAATTTTTATATAACATATTAAAAGAATGTAAAATTAATTGTAAAAGGCTCTTAAACAAAAACTCAATTTATTTAAAAGACGGGGAAGAAATTTCAGCAATTATTGCACTATTCGGAGCAAATAGCAGTGTACTAAAATTTGAAGATATACGAGTTCAAAAAGAGATGAATGGAAAAGTAAATAGAATCGTAAATTGTCAAACCGCTAATCTAAATAAAACTTTAAATGCATCAGTTGAGCAAATAGATGCAATTAGAAAACTACAACAATCAAATAAATTTAATAAATTAGATGATAATTTAAAAGAAATAGCTTTACTAAGATTAGAATACCCAGATATGTCATTACTTGAGCTAGGAAAAAAATTAAAAGAACCACTTGGAAAATCAGGAGTTAATTATAGATTAAAAAGAATTATCAAAATTGCAGAAGAATTATAAATCAAAAGTATATAGTTAATATAACCACATTGAACTGAAAATAGATTTTAAAGGAAGTTTTAACATGGAACTTGGAATATATATACATATACCATTTTGCGTTAAAAAATGCGATTATTGCGATTTTATATCATATCCAAATTGCTATGACATGCAAGAAAAATATGTAGAGAAATTAATAGAAGAAATAGAGGAAAATAAAGAAATTTTAAAAAACAATTTTATAAGTACTATTTATATAGGAGGAGGAACTCCATCATCAATAAAACCAGAACTTATACAAAAAATTATAAACAAAATTTATGAAATTGCAAACATATCAATTGAAGAAGAAAAGACTGAAATAACAATAGAAGTAAACCCAGGTACAACAAATAAAAATAATCTACAAATGTATAGAAATTGTGGAATAAACAGGTTAAGTATAGGCCTACAAAGTACTGATGATATTATTTTAAAAGAAATTGGCAGAATACATAACTATGAACAATTTTTAGATACATATAATTGGGCAAAAGAAGCGGGCTTCAAAAATATAAATGTTGATTTAATGCTTGGACTTCCAAGGCAAGATATAAAAATATTAAAAAGCAGTCTAGAAAATGTTGTTAATCTAAAACCAATGCCAAAACATATATCAGTATATTCTTTAATAGTAGAAGAAGGAACAACAATAGAAAAAAAGCTAAATAATGGTGAATTAGAACTGCCAGATGATGAAGAAGAAAGAAGACAATATCATTATACAAAAAATTTTTTAGAACTAAATGGATATAAACACTATGAAATATCAAATTTTGCAAAACCAGGATATGAATCAAAACATAACATGAATTGCTGGGAACAAAAGCAATATGTTGGCTTTGGAGTAGCAGCTCATTCATATGTAAATGGAGTTAGATATGCAAATACATCCAACTTGAAAGAATATTTGAATGTTAATTATAATGAAAAAGGTTTTAAAACTATAAAAACTATTGAAGAAACACAAAACAAACTAGATATGGAAAAAGAATTTATGATGTTAGGATTAAGAAAATTAGATGGTGTTAGTATTTCTAAATTTGAGCAAAAATTTGTAGAAAATCCAATTTATTTATTCAGAAATGAATTACAAAAATTAGTTGAAGAAGATTTACTTGAAGTTGATTTAGACAACATTAAATTAACAAAAAAGGGCCTTGATTTAGCTAATTTAGTTTGGGAAGAATTTATATAGAAAGGGCAAAAAATGAAAAATATAAAAGATTATGATTTAGAAGATTTAAAAAAAGAACTAGTAGAAATAGGAGAAAAACCATTCAGAGCAGAGCAAATATTTAAATGGTTGTATCAAGAAAAAGTAAAAGATTTTGACGAAATGACAAATTTATCTTTGGCATTAAGAGAAAAATTAAAAGAAAATTATACAATTTGTAATTATAAAATTTTAAGAAAACAAGAATCAAAAGATGGAACAATCAAATATCTATTTGATGTATTAGACGGTAATGCAATAGAAACAGTATTAATGAGCTATCATCACGGATATAGTATTTGCGTTTCTTCACAAATTGGATGTAAAATGGGATGCAAATTCTGTGCATCAACAGGAATAAATTTTATAAGAAGTTTGACATCAGGTGAAATTGTTGAGCAAATTTTAGCAGTAGAACAAGATACAGGTGTTAGGATTTCTAACGTCGTTTTTATGGGAATAGGTGAGCCACTAAACAATTATACAAATGTTGTAAATGCAATTAGAATTATAAACAATCCAAAAGGTTTAAATATAGGTGCAAGACATATAAGCGTTTCTACAAGTGGTTTAGTACCTGGAATATATAGACTAGCAAATGAAAATATTCAATGTACATTATCTATTTCTTTACATGCAACAAATAATGAAAAAAGAAGTAGTATGATGCCTGTAAATAATGCATTCCCAATCGAAGAATTAATGCAAGCTTGCAAAGATTATATTGCTAAAACTAATAGAAGAATTTCTTTTGAGTATGCATTGGCAAAAGATAATAATGACAACCTAGAAGATGCCAAAGAATTGGTTAAATTGCTACATGGTATGTTATGCCATGTCAATTTGATTCCAATTAATAAAATTGAAAATGGTGCTTATTCAAAATCTTCTAATGAAAATATTATGAAGTTTAGAGATTACTTAAATGACCATGGAATTGTTGCTACTATTAGAAGGGAACTTGGCTCTGATATTGATGCTGCATGTGGTCAGTTAAGAAGAAAAAATTTGAAAGAAGATAAATAAAATGAACGAAGAAAATAATCAAAATTTGAAAAACACGATTATATATAATATTAAAGAAAAAAACGAAAATATAAATATTCTAGTAAAAAATATAACTGAAGAAAAAGATATATTTAAGTATAATGAAACAGACACTTTTGTTTCTGCAAGTATAATAAAAATTCCAATTATGATGTCAATACTAAATGAAATTGCTAATGGTACTTTGAAATTAAATACTATCATTAAAATTCAAAATGAAGACATTTTAAGTGATAACAAATGTTTAAAAAAAGATATATTAGAATATAAAATTTATGATTTAATAATGTGGATGATTACAGAATCTTGTAATTCTTCTACAAATATTTTGATTAAATATTTAGGATTTGAAAAAATAAATAAATATTGTAAGGAAATAGGTCTAAATGATACAAAATTAGAAAGATATATGCTTGATGAAGAGGCTATAAAAAATGGAAAAAATAATTATACATCTTTAAATGATATGTATAGATGTTTTGATTTGATTGTAAATAAAAAAATCCTAACAAGTGAACTTTGTGAAGTAGCTTTAGATTATTTATATAAACAAAAAGTTAATAATCAAATACCTAGATATATTAAAAATGTTAAATTTGCTCATAAAACAGGTGGACTAGATTATTTAAATAGTGATGTTGGTATTTTTGAGTTGAATGAACAAATATATTTTATTGGGATTTCGGTGTATAATACTCCAAAGAAAGAAGGAGATAGACAAATAGTTGGAAGATTATCAAAAATAATATATAATTATCTTAAAAATAAAAATTAGAACATGGATTATAAGTTATAAAAATCGGGATTTTGTGTGGTGGACACAAAATCTCGATTTTTTCTATAATATAATACAAATTAATCCTCCTGAGCCCTCATTAACAATACGTTCCAAAGTTTCTTGAAGTTTCATTTGAGCATCCTCTGGCATCTTAGAAAGTTTAGTTTGTAAGCCCTCATTAACAAGCTCATGTAAACTCTTTCCAAAAATATTAGATTCCCAAATTTGTTTTGGATCATTTTCGAATCCAGAAAGTAAGTAATTTACCAATTCCTCAGACTGCTTTTCAGAACCCACAATAGGTGAAACTTCAGTCGTAACATTAGTTTTTATCATATGGATACTAGGAGCGGTTGCTTTTAATTTCACACCAAATCTAGAACCCTGTTTAACCATTTCAGGCTCTGCTAAAACTAAATCATCAATAGAAGGTGTAACAATACCATAACCTTTAGCATTGACTTCTTCTAGAGCATATGCAATTTTATCATATTTTTTCTTAGCAGAAGAAAGGTCTGTAATAATTCCAAATAAGTCGCCTTCGTTTTCAACATTGACACCAGTAATTTCAGATAGAACTTTATAAAATAGATCTTCTTTTACATCAATTTGAATTTTAACATTACCAGAACCAAGTTCAATATTTGTAATTGTAGTTCTAGATACTATTTCAGTTTGACTAATTTTTTGAGTACAACTTGAAATGTCTTTTAAAACATTAGCATCTGAAAATGCATCTTTAATTTCATTAAATAATTCTGCTTTTATAGGATGGTTAAAACTCAAACCATCAACCCAGCGTGGTAATTTAATAGCAATTTTTTGTGCAGGAAATTCATACAAAATTTTAGAAAACATTGTATTAATGTCATTTATACTTAAATTTGCACAATTTATAGGCATTACACTTGTATTGTATTTATCTGTTAATTTTTGAGCCAATTCTTGAGTATAGTCAGATGATGGTGTTTCAGAATTAAGTAATATTATAAAAGGTTTATTTAGAGCTTTTAATTCAGAAACTACACGCTCTTCAGCCTTTATATAATCTTCTCTTGGTATATCTGTAACAGTTCCATCTGTTGTAACTAAAATACCGATTGTTGAATGTTCTTCAATAACTTTTTTAGTACCAATTTCAGCAGCTGTTTCAAAGGGAATTTCTTCATCAGACCAAGGCGTTTTAACCATTCTTGGCATATTATCTTCTAGGTAGCCAATAGCATTATCAACCAAATAGCCAACACAGTCAACCAAACGAGTTTTAAATTTTAAATTATCATCTAATGTAATCTCAATAGCCTCATTTGGAACAAATTTAGGTTCTGTTGTCATTATAGTTCTGCCACCAGCACTTTGAGGCAATTCATCTTTTGCTCTTTCTTTTTTGTATTCATTATCAATATTTGGAATTACAAGTAAATCCATAAAATTCTTAATGAATGTAGACTTACCAGTACGAACAGGACCTACAACTCCAACATAAATGTCACCATCAGTTCTTTTTGCTATGTCCTGATATAAATTTGAACTTTCCATCTATATACCTCCCTTTAAAATTTACAATGTTAATTCAATTTAAATGTTTGTACCACATAACTTTAATTAATGTATATTGTGAATTTATAAAGGATATGACAAGTTTAAGAAAAAAATTTGCAAAAATTACTGTATTGTGGTAAAATGGCGAAAGTAATTACAATATTAATTGGAATGAACAAAAAAATTAAAATAGAATAAAATATACTAAAAAATTAACTTGATTATCTAAAGATAGTTAAGAAAAGGAGAAAGCAATGGATAAAAACGAAGAAATAATAAAGATGTTAAAAGAATATAACCAAGAACATATAATAGAATTGTTAAATAAATTAGAAGGAAAACAAAAGGAAGATTTAATAGAACAGTTAAATAAAATAGATTTTCATCAAATTGCAGAACTGTATGAAAATACCAAAAAAGAGATTGAACTAAAAGAAAATAAAATTGAATCAATACCATATTTAGATAAAGAAAAACTAACAAAAAATGAAAAAGATACATTTGATAATTTGGGTGAAAAAGAAATTGTAAGTGGACATTATGCAGTAGTTACAATGGCTGGAGGCCAAGGAACAAGACTTGGACACACAGGCCCAAAAGGAACATTTAAATTAGATGTTTATGGAAAAGGAAAATATCTATTTGAGATTTTAGCTGAAAATTTAAAAGAAGCAAATAAAAAATATAATACAATTATTCCTTGGTACATAATGACAAGTAGAGAAAATAATGATCAAACACAAGAATTTTTAGAAAAAAACAATTACTTTGGATATGATAAAAATAGCGTTATGTTATTTGAACAAGGAGAATTACCTTTAGTAGATACAGAAGGAAAAATGCTTATTGGAAAAGACATGAAAGTAAAAGAAGCATCAGACGGAAATGGAGGAGTGTTTGCTTCCCTTAGAAAAACAGGGATGCTTTCTGACATGAAAGAGCGTGGAGTTAAATGGGTATTTATTGGTGGTGTTGACAATGCACTTTTGAAAATGGCAGATGTTACACTACTTGGAATGGCTATTGATAAAAATGTACAAATCGCTTCAAAATCAGTTGTTAAAGCAAATCCACATGAAAGAGTGGGAGTATTTTGTAAGATGAATGGTCATCCAAAGGTTATTGAATATTCAGAATTACCAGAAAAAATGGCCGAAGAAGTAGATAACAATGGAGAATTAAAATTTGGTGAATCTCACATTATGTGCAACTTATTTACAATTGATGCTATAGAAAAAATAAGTAAAGAACCACTAATTTATCATAGCGCATTTAAAAAGAATTCATATATTGACGAAAACGGTAAAGAAGTTATACCAACTGAACCAAATTCTTATAAATTTGAAGCATTCATTTTTGATAGTTTTGAATTATTTGATGATATTGCAATTCTTAGAGGAAAAAGAGAAGACGACTTTGCACCTGTAAAAAATAAGGAAGGTGTTGACAGTCCTAAAACGGCTAAGGAATTATATGAAAAATATTGGGAAAGAAATTAAAAAAGAGGGATTATGGGGCCACCACTCCAAAACCCTCTTTAAAATATTTTTAGGGATTTTGGGACGGGTCTCCAATCCCTAATTTTTTTATATATTAGGAAAGTTATGCGACTTTCCTAATATATAAAATTACATTGCACAGAAAATTTATTTCATAAATTTTCGCGCACGAACAAATTTACTGAAAAAATCAAAGTTTTTTTCAGATTTGTTCTAACTACATAGTTTGATTTCCTGGCAAGAAATAATCAATAACACCATAAATCAAAGCACCAATTATAGCAGCAATCCATGAAATAGAGTAACCAGCTACAAAAAATTGAGTAACATATAAAGTAATAGCGGCCAATGCAAAACCTACGAAGCCTTTACCAAATGGGCTTGCATGTAAACCTGTAAACTTTGTAACTAAATAATCTATTACTGTTAAAACAACAGCAGCTATAATTAAAGTCCAAATATTATTAATTGAAAAACCAGGTGTAAAAAATGCAGTAATACCTAGAACAACAGCAGCAGCAATTAATCTACCAACTATTTGCCACACTGTGGAAGTACCATTTTCACTTCTTGTTTGTGAATTTGACATATAGAAAACCTCCTTAAATTTTTAAAAAATTATGCAAATTAAAATTGCAATTCCAAGGCTCTAATTTTATTATTCACGAAATTTTAAATAATATTCAAAAAAATAAGTATAAAAAAGTTAATTTTTGTAAAAAATAAAATAAAAAATTATTATTTCAAAAATAAAGAATTTTTGAGGAGGCAAAAATGCTAATAACTTTTTTTAGAGCAATAATATTATACATATTTGTATTAATTGTAATGAGACTAATGGGAAAAAGAGAAATAGGGCAACTTCAGCCATTTGAACTTGCTATTTCAATAATGATAGCAGATCTAGCAACAATTCCAATGAGTGACACAGGAGTTCCAATATTTAATGGATTAATACCAATTTTAGGACTTTTAGTTATGCATTTATTAATTTCGGTTTTAAATTTAAAAAGCATAAGAGCAAGAGAAATCATTTGTGGAAAGCCTACAATTTTAATTTATAGAGGAAAAATTGACGAGAAAGCCTTAAAAAAAGAAAGATTTACAGTTAATGAATTAGAAGAAAGACTAAGAGGAAACAATATTGTAAATCTAGGCGATGTAGAATATGCGATATTAGAAACAAGCGGACAAGTAACAGTAATACAAAAGCCAGAAAAAAGAACCACAACACCAGAAGATTTTAATATTGTTCCAGAATATGAAGGTATTCCATATGATTTAGTAGTTGATGGAAAAGTTATGAACAAAAATTTACAACTTATTGGAAAGAATTACAATTGGCTAAAAAAACAAGTAGAAAAATTTAATATGAAACCAGAAGAAGCATTAGTAGTGACCTACGACGGAAAAGGACAAATATTCTGTCAGAAAAAAGAAAAGAAAAGTTCATAAAATTTTGATAATAAAAATAGGAGATAGATGTTATGACAAAAGAATTGATTATTTCTGTAATTATTGTTGTAGTAATAATTGCAGGAGATATTTTTACTACAAAATATACAAATAAATCAATAGAAACAACAACACAAAGTTTATCAGAAATTAGAAAAGAAATGGAAAAAGAAAATGAAGAAGATATAAATGCAGATAAATTAAAAAAACAAATTAAAGAGATTAGAGATGACTGGAATAAAAGACATAAAAAACTTGCCATTTATATTGAACATGATGAGTTAGAAAAAATTGAGACAGATTTGGCGGGACTCAATGGTTATTTAAATAAAGAAGAGTATGGAGATTCTATGGCTCAACTTGATATTAGTGTGTATGTGTTGGAACATATTAAAAATAAGACAACATTAAGTTTAATAAATATTTTTTAAATATGAAACAAAATCAAAGAAAATTTAAATAAATGTTTCACATTTTTAAAAAATGTGCTATAATATAAATGTGAAACAAAATTTAAAGAAATAAATAAAAAAGTTTCACATTTATAAGGAGGAATAAATGGAAGAAAAAATTGAAATCATGGATCTTCTTCAAAATAAACAAGTTCTTGAAAATGAATTAAAAAAATTAGCATATGGATCTGTTGAAATAAGAGAGAATGATTCAAACAAATACATATATGTACATTATAGAGAAGAAGGTGTAAGTTTAACAAAATACGTTGGTGAATATTCAGAAGAATTATATAATTTAGTATTAAATAATAGCATAAAAGCAAAAGAATTAAAAAGACAAATAAGAGAAATAAACAAAAAATTAAAACAATTAAACTATATTGAAGAAGAAATTTCTGAACAAGTTGAACAAAATATAGACTTTGCAAAAAGACATTTAGTTGATACAATATATAAACAAGCTATATTAGAGGGAGTTGCAACTACATTTGCAGATACAGAAAGCATAATTGAAGGTGGAAAAGTTAATAATATGACATCTGAAGATGTACTAAAAATAATAAATTTAAAACATGCATGGGAATTTATATTAAATAAAAATGTGATTTTAAGTGATACAAACTTTGCTTTATTATGTGAAATAAACAAAATGATAGAAGAAGGATTTTATTATTCTGCAGGGAAAATTAGAAATGTTCCTGTAACAATTGGAGGAACAACATGGAAACCAGATTTGCCTATTGAAAGTGTAATAAAAGAAGAATTAGAAGAAATATTTAATAAGAAAATTAATGATGTTGACAAAGCCATTGAATTATTATTATATACAATGAAAAAGCAAATATTTATTGATGGAAATAAAAGAACATCTGTAATATATAGTAACCATTATTTAATTTCAAAAGGAAAAGGAGTTATAGCAATTCCTGCAGAATTAACAGAAGAATTTAAAAATTTACTTATTTCATATTATGAAGGAAAAGAAGAAAAAAATATAAAGCAATTCATAAAAGAAAAATGTTATATGGCTATATAGAAATAAATGAAAATAAAAACTCTAGCAATCTACTAGAGTTTTTTAATATAATAGGAAAGTTATGCAACTTTCCTATTATATTAAACTACATTGCACAGAAAATTTATTTTATAAATTTTCGCGCACGAACAAATTTACTGAAAAAATCTTTGATTTTTTCAGATTTGTTCTTTTGCATATTATTTATTTTCATCAATTTTTGCATATTTTTTTAGTTTCTCATAAACAAGATAATTAACAGTACCAGCAGGGAAGTGACCATTTTTATCCTTCTTACCAGCAGGGACACCAGTCAAAACTTCAATACCTTCCTCAATTGTAGAAACAGCGTAAACATGGAACAATCCCTTTTTAACAGCAGAAACAATCTCATCAGAAAGTTGCAAATTATCAACATTTTGAACAGGAATCATAACACCATGTTCACCAGTTAAACCACGCATTTTACAAATTTGGAAATAACCCTCAATTTTTTCATTAACACCACCAATTGGTTGGATTTGACCTTTTTGGTTAACTGACCCTGTAACAGCAATGGCTTGATTAATAGGTATTCCAGAAAGACTAGAAAGCAAACCATAAAGCTCTGTACTAGAAGCACTATCACCATCTACACCATTATATAATTGCTCAAAACAAATACTTGCAGTTAAGCACAAAGGAATATCTTGTGCAAACATTTCACCTAAATATCCAGATAAAATTAGAACACCTTTAGAATGAGTAGAACCAGAAAGTTCGACTTCTCTTTCTATATTTACAATTCCATTTTTACCAGTATATGTGTTAACTGTAATTTTAGCTGGTTTACCAAATGAATAGTCGCCAATTGTTAAAATAGTAAGACCATTTATAGTTCCAACTTCAAAACCAGTTGTATCAATCAATAGAGAGTGATCTTTAATCATATCCATATATTTTGCATCAAATTTCTTTACTCTTTCAACTCTTTCAGCCAAAGCTTTATCTACAAATTCACTAGTTACAACTTTTGATTTTGACATTTTAGCCCAAGTTGCAGCCTCACCGGCAACTTTAATTAAATCATCAAATCTTGTAGATAATTTCTTATGACTTCCAGCAAGTTTTGATGCATATTCAACTAATCTTGCCATAGCACCTTTATCTAGATGAGGAAGTTGTTCAACCTCACAGAAACCATGAATTATTTGAGCTAATTTGTTAGCATTTTCAGAATTTAAAGGTGCATCATCTTCAAATTCAACTTTTATTTTAAATAATTTTCTAAAATCAGAATCCATAGCTAAAAGTGTTTGATAAATATTAGCATTTCCAATTAAAATAACTTTTAAATCTAATGGGATAGGTTCAGGTTTTAAAGAAACCATAACCATAGAGGCACGTTGATCTGTTGTATTTTCTATACTTATCTCTTTAACTCTTAAAGCTTTTTTTAATGCTTCATAGCAGAAGTTATTTTGTAATAAATCTTTCGCTTGGAAAATTATATATCCGCCATTAGCTTGTTGCAAAAGACCAGGTTTTAACATTGTATGGTCTGTTTTTAATGAACCATAATAATTTTCGTATTCAAGAGAACCAAAAATATTATGATAAGAATAGTTTGAATCCATTATAACAGGAGCACCTTCTGTGTTTGAATTGTCAACAAATAGGTTAATTCTATAATTTAAAGATGGGTCTTGTTTTCTTTGAGCAGGATTCATTTGTTGTTGTTTTTCCTTTTCTTTATCTTCATCAACAAAATAAGAAACATTCTTTAATACATCTTGTTTAACATCATTTAAAAATTTTGTAATTTTTTTATTTCTTTTAAATTGTGATTTTAAGTAATTAATATGAACATTAATTGTAAGTAAAGCAATATTAGATTGCCATTCAGAAATCTTCTTATCGGATTGTCTTTCTATAACTTTAATTTGCTCAATTGCATCCATAATTTGAGACTGAACAATAGTTGATTTTTCTTCATATACTTGTTTTATAGAATCATCTAATTTATCAAATTCCTCTTCATCAATAGCTTTTCCATTTACAACAGGCATCATATAAATACCATTTTGAGAAGACTTAACTTGAAAATTATGTTTTGATGCATCAACATTTAATTTTTCTAAAATGCTAGAACGTTTTTCTTCAAATTCTTGCTTAAGTAAAGCTTTTTCTTTCTCAAAATCATCGGCATTAAATGTCTTTTTAATATCTTTTTTAACTTCTAAGATAAAGCCATCCATTGCATTTTTAAATTCTTTACCTTGACCTGCAGGAAGTGAAACTGCAATTGGTTCATTAGGATTATCAAAATTATAGATGTAGCACCAGTCACAAGGTGTTTTTTGTTTTTTAGATATTTTATTTAAATAATTTTTTGTATACATTGTTTTTCCAACACCACTTGGACCTTCAATATAAAGATTATAACCTTTTACATCAACTTGCAAACCAAATTCAAGAGCTTTTATTCCACGTTCTTGGCCAATTCCAGTTGTAATATTTTCTAGTTCTTGAGTTGTATCAAAATCAAATATTTTTGTATCACAAGTCATTTTTAAATCTTTAAAATTCAATTCATTTTTGTTTTTCATTAGTTTTCCTCCAAAATTTTTTTCTTTTATTGTAACCATTTTTTTTAAGTATTATTTACTATTGATATTTTATATTAGTTGTTGAAATTTGTAAAGATTTGTAACAAAAATTTCATATAAAATTTAAAGATGACTAATCGTTCAAATTTATAAAAAATATTGAAAAAAATCAATAATAAATATATAATAAAAAACGAAAAAATTAGGATAAGTAAAATAATAGATTTGTAAATTTATTATTTTTATTTTAAGATTAGCTAAATGAAGTGAAGCGAAAGGGATGAACAAATATGAATAAAACCAAAAGAAAAATATTTGAAACATCAATGAAATTATTTGCAGAAAAAGGATATGATGCAACAAGTATAGAAGAAATAACAGCAACAGTAGGAGTGGCAAAAGGAACACTATATTATCATTTTTCAAGTAAAGAAGAAATATTCAATTTCCTAATAGAGGAAGGAATAAAACTATTGCAAAACAGTATTGATATAAAAACAGAAAAATTAGAAAACTACATAGATAAAATAAAAGCTATTGTATTAATAGAAATAAAAATAGTAAACAAATATGAAGATTTTATAACAATTTTATTAAGTCAATTTTATGGAAAAGAAGCAAGAAATAAAATGTGCCAAAAACACGTTTTTGAATATATAGGAAAAATTGAGAAAATAGTAGAAGAAGGGATGAAAAAAGGAGAAATAAAACAAGGTGATCCAAAAGTAATAGCATCAGAAATTTATGCATTGATAGCATCTACTTTAGTATACAAAATGAAAAATGAAAATGAAATTGATATAATAAAAACATACAAAGAATTTGAAAGAACAGTAGTAGAAGGACTTAAAGTAAAATAAAACGAGAGGAAAAAATAAAATGAGAGAACCATTATATAAAGTTGAAAAAATAACAGATTTAAAAGATATGATAAACAAATCAGTAGAAAAGTTTTCAGATAGACCAGCATATGTATTTAAAACAGAAAAAAAGGGAGAATTTAAAGAAATAACATATAAACAATTAAAAAATGATATTGACAGTTTAGGAACAGCATTAATTAATTTAGGATTAGAAGGTAAAAGAGTTGCAGTAATTGGAGAGAACAGATATGAATGGGGAGTAACATATTTAGCAGTAGTAAATGGAACAGGAACTATTGTACCATTAGACAAAGCATTACCAGCAAATGAAATAGAAAGCTTGATAATTCGTTCAGGTGTTGAAGCAATAGTATATTCGAACAAATACAATGAAATAATGAATGATTTAAAAGAAAAGAAAAATACAGATTTAAAATATTTTATTTCAATGGATTTAGATGAAAGCGAAAATGGAATCATATCATTTAAAAAATTATTAACAAGAGGAAAAGAGTTATTAGAAAATGGAGATAAAAGATTTATTGATGCTAAAATTAATGTAGAAGAAATGAGAATAATGCTATTTACATCAGGAACTACATCAAAATCAAAAGCAGTAATGTTATCACATAAAAATATAGCAAGTAATTTAATAGATATATCTTCTGTATTAAAAGTAAGGGAAGATGATAGATTTTTATCATTTTTACCATTACATCATACATTTGAATGTACAACAGGATTTTTATTACCATTATCAGTTGGAGCATCTATTGCATTTTGCGATGGAATCAGACACATTGCAGAAAATATAAAAGAATATGATATTACATTTATGGTATCAGTTCCAGTTTTATATGAAAATATGTGTAAAAAAATAATGAAATCAATAAAAGACCAAGGAAAAGGAACAACTGTAAATGTAGGAATGAAAGTTTCAAATGCATTGTTAAAGGTTGGATTAGATATAAGAGGAAAATTATTTAAACAAGTACATGATAGTCTAGGTTCAAAATTGAGATTATTAGTTGCAGGAGGTGCAGCATTAGATCCAGACACAGAAAAAACATTTAATTCATTAGGAATTAATATGGTACAAGGTTATGGACTAACAGAATCTTCACCAGTTATTGCTGTAGAAGACGATAAATACAAAAAAATAGGATCAATAGGAAAAGCATTACCAACATTAGATGTAAAAATAGATGAACCAAATGAAGAAGGAATAGGAGAATTATTAGTAAAAGGACCAACAATAATGCTTGGGTATTATGAAAATGAAGAAGCAACAAAAGAAGCAATTGACAAAGAAGGATGGCTACATACAGGAGATTTAGCAAAAATAGACAAAGATGGTTTTATATTTATAACAGGAAGAAAGAAATTTGTTATTGTATTAAAAAATGGAAAAAATGTATATCCAGAAGAACTAGAAATATTAATAAACAAAATAGCAGGAGTAAAAGAATGCTTTGTATATGGAAAACCAGAAGATGATGGAGATTATAAAATATCAGCAAAAATAGTGTATGACAAGGAAATAATGAAAGAGGCTTATGGAGTAGAAGAAGAAAAAGATATAAAAGAAAAACTATGGCAAGAAGTTAAAGCAATAAACAAAACAATGCCAAAATATAAATACATAAAAGGAATCATTGTTACAGAAGAAGAATTAATAAAAACTACTACGCGTAAAGTAAAAAGAAATGTTGAAATGAAAAAAATTGCAATGTAACATAATTGTAATAATATTGTAATAAAAATGTAAACTAAAAAAACTACAATTCTATTGTAGTTTTTTGTTTATTATTGTATAATTATAAAAGAAACAGTAAAAGCAATAAAGCGTAAGATAAAGGAGGTTGTTTACAATGTCAAGATCAGGCATAGTAAACGTGAGAATGGTAATCACGGAAGAAAAAATCTTATCAAATATAGAAAAAGTTCAAAAAATGATAAATCCTAACAGTAAGAAACAAATTGTGCAATTAGAAGAAGATGCTTACTTTAAAGATTTAATAGAAGCAATAAAAACATATTTAATTGAATACCCAAAAAAGAAGAATTTCCCTAGCAGTGTATATAAAGCAGCATATGGATTAGTAGAATTTGCAACAAACCAATTTGAAGAAAATACAAAAAGAATAGAAGAATTAATTAGACAAAGAGAACAAAATATAGCATTAGCAGGACAATTAAAAGAATTAATTGAAACAGTTGACAACAAAGAAGATGATTGGAAAGACAAAATAAAAAATGCTGAATCAGACTTTTCAGAAGATATAATAGATACTTTAAATATATTAGGAAAATGCAAAACAAAAACTTCACAAAACTATACTGATGCTATGAAATTATTAAATGCAAGAGTAAATAACCTAGAATCAAACTTACATATAGAAATAGATATGGAAAGAATTGAAGATAGATCAAAAGCATTAAGTTATATAGGAATTGAAGTTGCAGATGCATTAAAAACTATCCCAACACCAGTAGAAGAACCAACTAAAGTAGAAAAAATTGAAGAACAACCAGAAGTAGAAGTACAAAAAACTAAAAAGGTTCAAAAAGTCCAAAATGTAGAAACTGTTCAACAAGAAACAGAACAACAAGCACAAGAACAATATGTTCAAGAAACAACATTTGAGAAAAAACCATCATTATGGCAAAGAATTAAGAATAGTAAAATTGTTAGAGCAATTAGATATGCTATGAAAATTAGAGTTGTTTTACAATACCCAGCACTTCCAGAAGGAAAAAGTGAAAATTATTAATATAAAAAGGAATTAAGGTCTAATAAGACTTTAATTCCTTGAAATTTTAAAATAAAGAAAAAAATTTTTGAAAAAGTATTGACAACAAAAAAAAAATAGGTTATACTTTATCTTGCGTTAAGCAAGAAATAAATTTAATACTTATGCTCCCTTAGCTCAGTTGGTCAGAGCAACCGGCTCATAACCGGTGGGTCCAAGGTTCGAATCCTTGAGGGAGCACCATTAAAACATCGTAGAAAATACGATGTTTTTTTTTCGTATAATTATTTTAATAAGTAGTATTGTTAAAAAAATAAGTTTATGATAGAATAAAAACATAAAAAGTACATACATATCAGACAGACCATACAAAAAGGCAACTTTGTAATATACAAAAAATGTATATAATTTCAAAAATTATATAAAATAAAATACAAAGGAGGTTTCAAATTATGGAACAAAAAATTAAAGCCGTACAATATGGTGTAGGAAAAATGAGTTTATACACAATGAGATACATGCTAGAAAAGGGAATTGAAATAGTAGGAGCAGTAGATTTAAATCCAGCAGTAATTGGAAAAGACATAGGAGAAATATTAGGAAAAGAAAAACTAGGAATAGTAGTTGTATCAGCAGAAAAGGCTGAAGAAATGATGAAAGAAACAAAACCAGACATATGTATAATTACAACAAGAAGTTTAATAGCAGAATTAGAAGAACCATACATGTTATGTGCAAAATTAGGAATAAATGCAATATCAACATGTGAAGAAGCATTTTATCCACAAAATTCAAATCCAACATTAACAAAGAAAATTGATGAATTAGCAAAAGCAAATAATTGTACAATAACAGGAACAGGATATCAAGACATATATTGGGGACAACTTATAACATCAATTGCAGGTTCAACACAAAAAATAACAAAAATAAAAGGAAGTTCAAGCTATAATGTAGAAGACTATGGAATAGCTCTAGCAGAAGCACACGGAGCAGGTCTAACATTAGAAGACTTTGATAAACAAGTTGCTTCAGTAGATAGAATGTCAGATGAAGAAAGACAAGAAATAATAAATAAAGGAGAATATGCGCCATCATATATGTGGAATGTAAATGGATGGTTATGTTCAAAACTAGGATTAACAATAATAAGTCAAACACAAAAATGTGTACCACAAACATACAAAGATGATATATACTCATCAACACTAGACATGACAATAAAAGCAGGAGATGCAACTGGAATGAGTGCAGTTGTTACAACAAAGACAAAAGAAGGAATCACAATAGAATCTGAGTGTATAGGAAAAGTATATGCACCAGATGAATTTGACAAAAATGTTTGGACAGTCGAAGGAGAGCCAACAACAACAATCACTGTAGAAAAACCAGCAACAGTAGAATTAACTTGTGCAACAGTTGTAAACAGAATTCCAGATGTAATAAAAGCAGAACCAGGATATATAACAACTGAAAAATTAGGTGATTTACAATTTAAAAATAAAATATGTTAAAAAGCGGGATTGAGGGACAGGTCTTCAATCCCTAAATTTTTGGGATTAAGGAGACCACCACATCAAATCTTGTTTTTTATGTATAATAAAAGAGAATAAAATTTACTTGACATTATAGAACATATGTTTTATAATAAGGCTGGTGATATTATATGGAAAGACAAATATTACATGTTGATGTAAACAATGCTTTTTTATCATGGCTTGCAGTTTATAAATTAAAGAATGGTGAAAAAATAGATATAAGAGACCAAGTTGCTGTAATAGGAGGAGACGAAACAAAAAGATCAGGAATAGTATTAGCTAAAAGCTCTAAAGCAAAGCAATTTGGAATAGTAACAGGGGAAACATTATATAGTGCAAGACAAAAATGCAGAAACTTACAAGTGTATCCAGGAAATTACAAAGTATACAAAGAATATTCAAATAAACTATATAAACTATTATTAGAATATACAGATAAAATAGAAAGATACTCAATAGATGAATGTTTTTTAGATATGACAGATTATTTGATGGGGGATACCCTAATAAATAAGGCTAGAGAAATAAATTTAAGAGTAAAAAAAGAATTAGGCTTTACTGTAAATGTAGGAGTAGCTCATAATAAGTTATTAGCAAAAATGGCATCAGACTTTACAAAACCAGATAGAGTTCATACATTATACGAAGAAGAAATTCCAAATAAAATGTGGCAATTACCAATATCAGAATTATTTATGATAGGAAAAAGAACAGTTCCAAAATTATATAATATGGGAATTAAAACAATAGGGCAATTAGCAAAAATAGATGAAGAAATATTAATAAAAAAATTCGGTAAATTCGGAAAGATGATGTGGGAATATGCAAACGGAATAGACAAATCCGAAGTAAATTATTTACCAGAAAAACCAAAAAGTATAGGCAATACAGTAACATTACCAATGGATATTTCAAATATAGAACAATTAGAAGAAGTTATTGTTGCAATAACTGAGCAAGTCACATATAGATTAAGAAAAGAAAATCTATTAGCAACTGTTGTAAATGTTCAATTACGAACGAAAAATTTTGTAGACTTTTCACATCAATCAAAACTGGATAGTGCAACTTCTAGCACAAAAGAAATCTTAAAAAATGCTAAAGACTTGCTTAAAGAAATGTATAAAGATGGAATGTTTATTAGACTTGTAGGAGTTAGAGTTGATGGATTAGTAGAAAAAGAAGAGTTACAATTATCATTATTTGGAAATACAGAAGAGAACAAAAAACAACAGAAATTAGATAGTGTATTAGATGGATTAAATGAAAAATATGGCTATAATTTTGTAAAAAGAGCGGGAAAAATGAATGTGGATAAAAAGATTTTTGATAATTTTCGTAAAAAATTTTAGAAATGTATTGACAAAAATTCATAAAAAGCTTATAATAACTCTTGTCGATACGTCGACAACACATTTCTAAAATTTAATATGGGTAGGTGGCCGAGTGGCTAAAGGCGGCAGACTGTGGTCTTTGGTTTTAAACAAAAACCTAAATTGCAGCTCTTATCAGTGATGATAAGATGAAAACTAGGCTAATTCGGGGAACTCTTAACAGTTAGGCTGATGACAATCCCGAGCTAGGAAGAAATTCCGAGTGTAGAGACTTTATACCTGGTATCTTAATAATAAGATAAAGAGAAAGTCCAGACTACAAACAAAGAAATTTGGTAGTGAAAACTATAGTAGTAAGAAATCTGTTCTCATTTGAGTACGAAGGTTCGAATCCTTCCCTGCCCACCATAAAAACAAGGAAACTTGTTTTTATTTTTTAAGGAAAATGCAAACAAAAGTTTTATAAAAGGACACGAAAATATGAATTTTAAAACTAATAAGGAAAAAGGAAATACTGGACTAGGAATAGCAATTGCATATTATAGTACTAGTGGCTATATTGTATCTATTCCTTTAAATGATACACAAGATTATGATTTAATAGTGGACAAAAATAATATTTTAAAAAAGGTACAAGTAAAAGCAACATCCTGTAAAACAAGATATAACAAATATCAAGTTGCTTTAAAAAGCTGCGGAGGAACAAAAGGGAAAACATATAAGACTATAATAAATACAAATATAGATGAAGTGTTTATAGTTACTGATAGTATGGATATATTTATAATTCCAATTGAAAAAATAAAAAATAAATCAACTCTTAATTTATGTGATAAGTATGAAAAATATAGAATTGTAATATAAAAAGATTCTCTATATAAGTTATAATTTCTTACATTAATTTATGGAAATAATTGTTTTTATACGGATTTTATGATATAAATGAGAAAAATGAGATATTTATTGCAATTTTTGAAAGGTAGGAAAATAAAGGTGGAAATTATTGTAGGCGGAATTATTGAAAAAAACAATAAAATATTAATGGTTAAAGAAGCAAAAAAGAAATGTTATGGAAAATGGAACGTCCCTGCAGGACATTTAAAAAAAGGAGAAACAATATTTGAGGGAGCTATTAGAGAAATATTTGAAGAAACTGGATGCAAAGTCAGATTAAAAAATGTACTTCCAATAATGAGTAAAGATATAGAAGATACTACATTGATAATAATAACATTTACAACAGAATTATTAGAAGAAAAAATTTCATTTAACAAAGAAGAAATCTTAGATGTCAAATGGATTTCAAAAGAAGAATTAGAAAATATGAATATTGAAAATTTAAGAGATGAAGGACTAATAAAGAGAACATTAAAAATGCTTAAGGAAAATAAATTATATCCATTGGATATAATAGATGTATTATAATAATGTAAAGTATAGAAAGGATCGAAAATGCTCGATTTTAGAAAAGCACAGGAAAGTTTCAAAGAATACTTAAAAGACTATGATTTAGAAAATGGCAGTATTAAATTAAAGATAAGACATACGTACGAAGTAGTTAAAAAAAGTGAGCATATAGCAATAGGACTAGAACTAGATAAAGAAAATATCGAACTTGCAAAAATAATAGCATTGTTGCACGACATAGGAAGATTTGAGCAAATAAAAGAATTTAATGAGTTCAGTGATAAAAAAATAGAACATGCAGAATTTGGCGTAAAAGTATTGTTTGAAGAGAACTTAATAACAAAATTTATAGAAGATAGAAAGTATGATAATATAATTAGTAAAGCAATATATAATCATAATAAATTTAAAATAGAAGACGACTTAAATGATATTGAATTACTCCATTGTAAAATAATAAGAGATGCAGATAAGATTGATAATTTTAGGGTTAAACAAGATGATAAATTTGAAGATATGTTCCCCAAAATATATAATAAGGAAACTATAAATTATGAGGTGGTAAGTCAAAAAGTATATGAAGACTTTATGAAACACAAATGTATAGAATTGGAAGATAGAAAAACAATAATTGACTATTGGGTCTGTGTAATAGCTTTTATATTTGATCTTAATTTTGATATATCTTTAAAATATGTGCAAGAAAATAATTATATAGATATTCTTGTAGATAGAATTGAGTATAAAAATGATGATACAAAACAAAAGATGGAAGATATAAGAAAATGTGCAAAAGAATATATAAAAAATAAACATAATTAAATTTTGAGGAAATTTTTTTATGAAATATCAAATTTTGCCAATGTTATTGGCAAAAAACAAAGGAGGGTATTGAATGGCTGATTTAATAGAACAAAATAATCAAGTATTTGGAAATTACTATGATAGAATAAATAACTTAATATTAAAAACAAAGCAGAATGTTGTGAAAAATATTAATTCTGAAATGGTAGAATTATACTTTGAAATTGGTTCTACTATAAACGAATTAATTGAAAACTATAATTTAGAGGCATCTCAAAATGAAATATTAAAATTGTTTTCAGAAAAGTTAACTCGAGAATTTGGACAAGGTTTTAGTGTTCCAAATTTAAAGAAAATGAAAAAGTTTTATTTAACGTATAAAGGTGGTTCCACACTGTGGAACCAGTTGAGTTGGAGCCATAATCGTTTAATAATGAATATAGACAATGAGGCTAAAAGAAATTTTTATTTAGAAGAAACAATAAAGTCAAATTGGAGTGTTAGACAATTAGAAAGGCAAATAAATAGTTTTTATTATGAAAGGCTTTTATCAACAAGTGAAGAACATAAAGAAGAAGTAAAAAATGAAATAAATATTTTAGAGAAAAAGGAGAAAGTTCAAGACTTTATTAAAGACCCTTATGTTTTAGAATTTTTAGACATAAAAGACAGAAGATTTTTAGAAAAAGACTTAGAATCTAATTTGCTTGAACATATATCAGAATTTTTACTAGAATTAGGTAGGGGATTTTCTTTTGTAGCAAGGCAAAAAAGAATTGATGTAGATGGCGACAATTTTTATATTGATTTAGTGTTTTACAATTATGTGCTAAAATGTTTCGTTTTAATTGATTTAAAATTGGACAAACTAACACATCAAGATATTGGACAAATGGATTTTTATGTTAGATATTATGATAATGAAATAAAAGCAGAAGATGATAATCCAACAATAGGAATTATATTGTGTTCAGATAAAAAAGATACAATAGTAAAATATTCTGTTCTTAATGATAATAAGAATTTATTTGCGTCAAAATATCAATTATATTTACCAACTGAAGAAGAATTAGCAAGGGAAATAGAAAAACAAAAGGAAGAATTTGAAGATAAAGAATAGAATGGTTTCACAGTGTGGAACCAGTAAGGTATAGTGTTAAAAGAAGGGATAAAATTATGGATTATATAGATATAACACCATATGTCAAGCCTAGAAATGTATTCAATTTTAATTTTTCAACAATATTATTGTTTAGATGTACAAAAAGAAAATATGCAGAATCATTTGTAAAAGGAAAGATTTTCTTTAATCAACCTAAAAATTGGATACAAATTGAAAAGGATGGCAATAAAGGACAAGGAGATGTTTTAGAAGGGACATTTCTTTCAGCAAAGGAGAATGATAACTCTAATTTTATAAAAAAGTTAAAAAAAGATAGCAATCTAACGCATTTTTATGAAAATGGATTTGTATATTTTAGAAGGAAAAAGATAGAAGAATTATATTCTATATGTTTTTATGGGTTAAAAGATAATAGTTTCACACAAAAAAATATTGAAAAGGATGGAAAGGCACATTATATATCTAGAGTAGAAAATAGTTATTTTACGGATTTTTCTAACAATATCACAGAATTAGACTACGAATCTATAGAGGATAATGAGAAATCTGTTGTTATGTTTATTAATAATCCTCATAAATTATTTGAAAGAGTAAGAGATGCCTTAAAGAAAATTGGACTAAGCGAAGATGAAATAATTATTTCGCCAGTTGAGTATATCGATAAAAAAGTTGTTTCAATTTCTGCTATACCATATCCAAAAGAATTACTTTTAAAAGATAATTATTATTCTCAACAGAGTGAAATAAGAATCATAATTAATAGCTCAAATGATAAATTTATGAAATATATGAAATATAATAATAATACAATAGATATTGGAAATATTGAGGATATTACAGAAATATATGATTACTATTTTCAAGATTTATTAATAGAAAAAACAGGAAAGAATAGTATTATTTTTACTCTACCAAAACCTATGTTGGAATCTTTTGAAGAAATGAATTTAGAAAGATTATTAAATATAATAGTACAAGTTTCTTCTAATACAATACCTCAAAAAATGGGCAATGATGAAAAAGAAGAATTATTAACACATATAAAAAAATGTATAAAAGATAAATATAATATAGATGTAGAATATAATAATGGAAAAATAGAAATATATAATGCTAATGAAGAAATTTTTAAATATCTTGAAAATTTAGAAAAACCATATAAAAAGGTGTTATATTTTGAAAATAGAATAAATTCACTTATTTTAGAAGGAAAATATAAGGAAGTATTAAAAGAAGTGGATAATGAATTGGATGATGACGAATTAAATAGAATAGGAATATATTATATAGGAAAAATTCTTGAAATTCAAAAAAAATATTTTGAAGCCATTGAAAAATATACATATTGCATTAATAATGAAATAAAAGAATGTGATTCTTTATCTTCTAGATCAAATTGCTATTGTAGAATTGGAGAATACAACTTAGCTTTAAAAGACCTAGAAGTTTTACAGGATAAAATAGGATACAATTCACAAATTTATGCAAATAAGGGCATAAACTATGTTTTTTTAAATAAATTAAATGATGCAATAAAAGAGTTTGATAAATCAATATCAATGGAAGAGAATAATCCATTTGCCTATTATAATAGAAGTGTAGCTTATTATAGATTGTAAAATTTCAAACAAGCAAAAGCAGATATTGAAAAAGCATTAAAATATGATTCTCAAAATGAAAAATATAATGAAGAATATAATAGATTTTACAAGAATATTAGCTAATGAAAATATAACTTTAATCTTGCAAAAAATAAAAAATTGTGTTAAATTAAGAACATAGTTATGGTAAAAAAACTCACATTTGTATATGCATTCTTTTCAAACCATTGCTATAACAAATTTTGAAACGGATAATAAGGTGCTTTTGTGCGTGATGTTTTTCGAATACGTCCTCCGCTAACGCACCATAAAAACAAGGAAACTTGTTTTTATTTTTTAAGAAAGATACAAACAAAAGTTTCATAAAAGGACACGAAAATATGAATTTTAAAACTAATAAGGAAAAAGGAAATACTGGACTAGGACTAGGAATAGCAATAGCATATTATAGTATGAATGGTTATACTGTATCTATTCCTTTAAATGATACACAAGACTATGATTTAATAGTCGATAAAAATAACATATTAAAGAAAGTTCAAGTAAAAGCAACATCTTGTAAAACTAGGTATAATAAATACCAAGTAGCATTAAAGAGTTGTGGAGGAACAAAAGGTAAAACATATAAAACAATAATAGATACAAGCATTGATGAAGTATTTATAGTTACAGGTAACATGGATATATTTATACTTCCAATTGAAGAAATAAAAAACAGATCAACTATAAATTTATGTAGAAAATATGAAAAATTTAGAATTGACAGTGTATTACTAAAATGATAAAATTGTAGCAGAAAAATAAAAAACGTAAACAAGGAGAAAAAATGGAAAAAGAATACACATTCATATTACCATGTCTAAACGAAGAAAAAACACTAGAATACTGCATAAAAGAAATACAAAAAACAATAGAAGAAAAAAATCTAGATGCAGAAATATTAGTATCAGACAATGGAAGTACAGACAACAGTGTAAAAATAGCAGAAAAGAATGGAGTAAGAGTTGTAATATGTAAAGAAAAAGGATATGGAGCAGCACTAATAAATGGAACAAACAACGCAAAAGGAAAATACTGCATAATGGGAGACAGTGATGGAAGTTATGATTTTTACAACATAGATGATTTTATAAAAAAATTAAAAGAGGGTTATGAACTAGTAGTAGGTAATAGATTTAAAGGTGGAATCGAAAAAGGAGCAATGTCAATTTCACACAAACTAGGAGTAAGATTTCTATCAAATATAGCAAATTTAATATTTCATACACCAGTAAAAGATTTCCATTGTGGATTAAGAGCTTATGAAACTGAAAGATTAAAAAATTTAAAATTATCACACAAAGGAATGGAATATGCTAGTGAAATGATAATAATAGCAAAATTAAATAATTTGAAAATAGTAGAAGTTCCAACAAAACTAAAAAAAGACCTAAGAGATAGAAAATCGCACTTAAAAACAATTAGAGATGGTTGGAAACATCTAAAATTAATATTCAAATTAGCAATAAATAAAAAACAATATATAATAGAGGAAACAAAAAATGATTAAAAAAATTCTAAAATATATTAGTACATTTATAATACTGCTTTTAATATTTAATTTATTACTGTTTGCAGGTTCTTTGTATCCATCAAAAATTATAGAAAAAAACGTAAAGAAATCATCACAAATACTTACAGAAGAAGGAAATCTTTATGAATTCTTTGAATGGAGTGATGTTGTAAACAATAATTACACAGATGCACTTATGATAAATGAAGCATATTCTATAGATAACACAAATCCATTATATTCATATATGGCAGTTAGAAAAAACTTTAACAAAGAAATAACAAAAAAACATTTAGCAGATACACAAGAGGAACTAATATCTATAAATTCAGAAGATTATGACCCAGTAGGGGAATTAGAACAATTTGTAAATGGGAACATAGACACATCAATTAATTATGCAAGATACTGGCATGGATACTTACCAATACTTAGAACATTGTTGATATTCTTTGATATTGCAGGAATAAGAAAAATACTCTTAATTATATTTATAATTTTATTTATATGGTTGATAAAATTAATAAAAGGAAAAATAGGAATAACAGCATCAATGATATTTGCAATTTCATTAATATTAGAGGGATATTTTTATGTGTCATATTCTCTAGAAAGTGCACCAGTATTTATTGTAATGATGATATCAAGTATAATACTATTAAAAAGAATAGATAAAATAAAAAATTTATATTTATATATATTTATAATATCATGTATAACAAACTTTGTAGATTACTTAACAGTACCATTAATAACACTAGCAATACCTTTACTATTATATATATTATATAAGCAAAAAAATGATAAAGAAATAAAATGCAAAGATTATATAAAAATTATAATAAAATCAAGTATAATTTGGTTTATAGGGTATGCTACAACATGGATTAGTAAATGGATAATATATGATATAATATATCAAGAAGGATTATTAAAATCAGCTATAATGCAAGTAATGTATAGATCTGAAAGTTATAATAAATATAAAATAATAACAATACAAGAAATGGTAAGAGAACTTATATTTGATAATATTGGATACACAGTTATGATATTTAACATCTTCATATTTGGATGTTTTATATGCAAGAAAAAGTATAAACTAAAAATAAAAGGAAAATCAGAGTATTTTAATGAAAGTATACCAATGTTATTAATATCGATAATGCCATTAGTATGGTATAGAGCTTTAGCAAATCATACGCTTATGCATTATAGATTTGTTTATAGACATATGCTAATATTTTTAATAGGAATAACAATATGTTTAAAAAATATATTTACTATTAAAAAAGTGAATGAAAATAAGTAAAAAAATAATAATAAAAAGTCAAAAAACAGTTGTTTTTTTGACTTTTTTTATATATAATAAGAAACAAATTGAACTAAAAAGAAAAAACAGGGAGGAAGTTAAACAATGAACGATATAATGGATTTAGACAAAACTTTAAAAATAAAAGTAATAGGAGTAGGTGGAGCAGGAAATAATGCAATATCAAGAATGATAGAAGACAATGTAAGAGGAGTATCATTCTATATGATAAATACAGAAACAGGGACATTAAAAAGATCAAGAACAAGTAATATATTACAAATAGGAGTACAAACAACAAGAGGATTAGGAGCAGGAGCAAATGAAATAGTAGGAGAAAGAGCAGCAATAGAAAATAAAGAAGATATAAAACAAATGCTAGCAGGAGCAGACTTAGTATTTATAACAGCCGGAATGGGCGGTGGAACAGGAACAGGAGCTGCACCAATAGTAGCAGAAATAGCAAAAGAAATGGGTATACTAACAGTAGGAATAGTAACAAAACCATTCTTATTTGAAGGAAAAGCACGTAGTTTAAGAGCATCAAAAGGAATAGAAAGATTAAAAAGCAACGTAGATGACTTAATAGTAGTATTAAATGACAATCTTTTAAAAATAACAGATTCAAAAATAACTTTAGATAATGCCTTTTCATTAGCAGACAATATATTAGAACAAGGAATAACGAGTATAACAGATTTATTAACATCAGTAGGAGAAGTAAACATAGACTTTGCAGATATAAAAACTACAATGAATTATAGAGGAAAAGCCTATATGGGAATAGGTAGAGCAAGTGGAGAGAAAAAAGTAGAAGAAGCTGTTAGACAAGCAATAGAAAATCCATTAACAGAAAGTAAAATAGATGGAGCAAAAGGTGTAATATTTAATGTAAAAGGAAATAGTGATTTAGGATTAATGGAAATAAATAGTGCAGTTGGTCTAATAAATGAAAAAGTAAGTGAAGATGCAAACATTATATTTGGAACAGTAATTGACGAAGATATGGGAGAAGATGTTCAAGTAACAGTAATAGCAACAGGAGTTGAAGAAAAAGTAGAATCAGAAGCAAAATAATATATTTATAATCAGGAGATGTATGCTAATGAAAAAGCTTGTAGCAATAATTTGCGTGTTGTTAGTAATTTTTATAGGTATGTATATAAATAAAACCAAATCAAGTCAAAAAATGGTAACTGCTTCAGAAGTAGAAAAAGTAGAAGAATACATATCAAAAATATATATGTGGAAAGAAGTCACAGAAGAAGCATTACCAGAATTTAATAATATTAATGAAGCTCCAGATTTATGGACATGGGAAGCAGTAAAGAAAAATTTAGAAGATTATGAACTAACATATGAAGAAATACAACAAAAAGCAACTGAACTATTTGGAAAACAATTTACCAAACAATTTCCAAAAGAAGGAACAGAATACATAAAATATGACGAACAAACAGACAAATACATAACAAGTGGAATAGGCTTAGATTCACTTGATGACTGTTTTCTTATAAAAAATATAAATAAAAATAAAAATGAATATGATGTAGAAATTGTAGAATATTTAGAAGACTACAGCAATTCTGCTGGAGTTGAAGATGAAGATGAGGTATATGATATATATATTAAAAACCTAAATCAAGATACAATAGCAATAATAAAGAGCAATGAGGGAGAAACAAAAGCAATAGAAACAGTAAAAGAAAATATTGACAAATTTACAACCAAAACAATAAAACTAATTAAAGACTCAGACGGTAACATATATGTAAAACAAGTAGAACAAGGGGGACAGACATAAAATGTCTCATAAATTTGTCGAAATATGTAGAATGAATTAATCATAACAATAATTTACAACAATAAATAAAACAGAAGGTGCAATAGGAAAATGAAATTAGAATTATTAGAAAAATGCACAATATGTCCACATAATTGTGGAATAAATAGAACAAACAATCAAATAGGACGATGCAAGTCAAAAGATACAGTAAAAATAGCTTTATATTCAACACATAATTTTGAAGAACCTTGCATAAGTGGAAAAAAAGGCTCAGGGACAGTCTTTTTTTCAAATTGCAATATGAATTGTGTATTTTGCCAAAATTATGAAATAAGTCAACAAGGCAAGGGAAAAGAAATTACAATAGAAGAATTAGCAGAAATATTTATAAAACAACAAGAAAAAGATGTTGAAAATATAAATTTAGTAACTCCAACAAGTTATGTACCACAAATTATTGAAGCAATAAAAATTGCAAGAAATAAAGGATTAAAATTACCAATAGTTTATAATACAAATGGTTACGAAAAAGTTGAAACATTAGAAATGTTAGAAGGATATGTGGATATTTATCTACCAGATTTTAAATATTCAGATAATGAACTAGCCAAACGTTTATCAAAAGTGAATAACTACTTTGAAATTGCAACACAAGCATTAACAGAAATGTATAGACAAACTGGAAAGGCAGTATTTGATGATAGAGGAATTATGCAAAAGGGGATGATTATTCGTCATTTGGTCTTACCTAATCAAATTTTAAATTCTAGAAAAGTACTAAAATGGATAAATGAAAATATGAATGATGTGTATGTAAGTGTTATGGCTCAATATTTTCCAACATATAAAGCTAAAGATATAGAAGATATAAATAGAAAATTAAGTAAAGAAGAATATGAACAAATAGAGAACTATTTATATAGACTAGACTTAGAAAATGGGTATATTCAAGAACTTGGAGAACACGAAGAAGAATATGTGCCAAAATGGGATGAATAATATATTTGTTATAAAAATGGAATTTATTAAATTGTTCAAAAAAATGTAGAAAATTGTAATTTGGTATGTTATAATCAATTTGTAATTTAAAGTATACAAAAAGGAGGATTAAAAATGACAGAAGCAGACAAACATTTTAAAGAAACGTGTAAAAAAATTTTAGAAGAAGGGTATTCTTCAGAAGGTACAGGAGTACGAACAAGATGGGAAGATGGAACAGAAGCAAACTATATATCTATAGTAGGAGTTCAAAATGTATATGATGTTGGAAAAGAATTCCCAATGATAACATTAAGAAACAACAGTCAAACTGTAAAAAGAGCAATTGACGAAATTTTATGGATTTGGCAAAAAAAATCAAACAAAGTAAGTGAATTAAATTCACATATTTGGGACCAATGGGCAGGAGAAGATGGAACAATAGGTAAAGCATATGGATATCAATTTGCACAAAAATATGAATTCAAAACAAAAGAAGGAATTCAAAAAATGGACCAAGTTGATTATGCATTATATTTACTAAAACATGATCCAGCAAGTCGTAGAATAATGACAAATCTTTTCAATCATGCAGAACTAAAAGATATGAACTTAGAACCATGTGCATATTCTACACAATGGTTAGTAAAAGGTGGAAAACTTCATCTTATTTTAAATCAACGTTCACAAGATATGTTAGCTGCAAATGGTTGGAACACAATGCAATATGCAGCATTATTATGTATGTTTGCACAAGTTTCAGGGTTAGAAGTCGGAACATTAACACATAATATTGGAGATTGTCATATCTATGATAGACATGTACCGTTAATTCAAAAATTAATTGATGCTGAACCAATAGAATGTAGCCCAAAACTAGTCATTAATAATCCTACAAAAGACTTTTATGAGTTCAAAGTAGAAGACTTTGAAATACAAGATTACGATTATAATAAAGATATTAAACTAGGAAAAATTCCAGTTGCAATATAATAAAAAGGAGCAAAAGAAATGTTAAGTATAATAGTAGCAAAAGCAAAAAATAATATAATAGGAAAAGATAACAGTATGCTTTGGAAATTACCAGATGATTTAAAAAGATTCAAAGAAAAAACAACAGGGCACACAATAATAATGGGAAGAAAAACATTTGAATCATTAGGAGGAATTCTTCCAAATAGAATGCATATTATATTAAGTAGAAATCCAGATTTTAACATAGATTCAGACTATGTAAAAGTTGTTCATTCTTTATTAGAATTACAACCATACATAGATGATGAAGAGGAACATTTTGTAATTGGAGGTGCAATTATTTATAATTTATTAATGCCATATTGCAAAAAAATGTATGTTACACAATTAGATAAAGACTTTGAAGGAGATGCATTATTTCCAAAAATAAATGAAAATGAGTGGAAAGAAGTTTCAAGAGAACAAGGTCTATCAGATGGTATAAATGATTTTAAATATGAGTATATAACTTATGTTAGAAAATAGATATAAAGGAATTGGTAATTTAATATTATCAATTCTTTTTATTTTAATACGATTTTGTCGAATTTTGCGGTGAGAAATGCTTGACAAAATAAGATTTTTTAGGGTATATTAAGTATGTTTTTATTCGTATTACTATTGTAAATCATACAATTAGTATTTCCAAGTATTGAAAATTAGATATAATGTTGTTATAATAAAGGAGGTGATAGATTGCCAATTATTTCACAATTTTATGGTATAATAATTCAAATGTTCTTTAAAGAATATGGACCACATAACCAAAAACATATACATATAAAATATAATGAATATAAAGCTGTATATAATTTAGAGGGAAAAATTTTAGAAGGAAAACTACCAAATAAACAACAAAAATTAGTAGAAGCATGGATACTCATTCACAAAGAAGAATTACAAAGCTTATGGAATTTAATGCAAGAACAAGGTGAGTTTTTCAAAATTGACCCATTAAAATAATATTATTTAAAGGGGGGATATGTAATGTATATAGTACCAGAACCAATAGAAGTTAAAGCAATAGAAAAGTATAAATTATATATAAAATTCAAAAACGGTGAAGAAAAAATATTAGATATGGGACAAGATATTAAAGATAAATTTTATGCGAAATTAAAAGATTATGAATATTTTAAAAATGTAAAAATTTCTGAAACAGGAATTACAATAGAATGGAAAAATGGTGAAGACATAGCACCAGAAAATTTATACTACAATAGTAAAACAATAAAAATTAAATAATAAAATAAAAGCTTTAGGTTAAACTAATAAAAATCATGTTGTCAAAAAGGGGCGTCCCTATTGACAGAAATGGAGTGAATATTATGTTTAAACCTAAAGCTATTTATTTTGAAAAAGAAATTGAAAACTATGAATTAGGAAAACAACTATTAGAAAAATACAAAGAAACACCAAAAATAGAAATAGAAAATCACAATAATATAGAAGAAATGAGAAAAAAGCAAAATAAAGAATTTATGGACATGAAAAGAAATTTAATAATAGGAGTCAGAAAAACACATAAATTTGTAGAAAATCACAAAACATCAGACTATTTAGTACCATATACATCATCAGGCTGTACAGCAGCATGCATGTACTGTTATTTAGTATGTAATTACAACAAATGCGCATACTTGAGGCTATTTGTAAACAGAGAACAGATGCTAGACAAAATAATAAAAGTAGCAAATAAATCAGAAAAAGATTTAACATTTGAAATTGGTAGTAATAGTGATTTAATATTAGAAAATACAATCACAGGGAACTTACCATGGACAATAGAAAATTTTAAAAATTCACCCAAAGGTCATCTAACATTTCCCACAAAATTTGATATGGTTGATGATATTTTAGATGTTGATCATCAAGGAAAAGTGACTGTTAGAATGAGTGTTAATCCAGAGCAAATTATAAATAAAGTAGAATTTGGAACTTCTAGATTAAAAGGGAGAATAGAAGCAATAAATAAATTAAAAGAAGCGGGATATAACATTGGAATTTTAATAGCACCAGTAATTATGGTTGAAAATTGGAAAGAATTATATTCAAATTTAATAAAACAATTAGCAGAAAATTTAACAGAAAAAGTAAAAAAAGATGTATTCTTTGAGATTATTTTTATGACATATAGTTTTGTCCATACAAAAATTAATGAAGAAGCATTTCCAAATGCAATAAATTTGTATAATAAAGAAATGATGACTGGTAGAGGAAAAGGCAAGTATATGTATAAAAATCAATATAGAGAAGATGGAGAGACTTTTTTTAGGGAACAAATGAAAAAATATTTTCCTAATAATGAAATAATGTACATTGTATAGAAATTTACGATTCATAGAATAAAATATAATTTATTTAAAATGAAATTTAATCAAAAATATTGAAATTTAAAAAATTATATAGTAATATGTTCATATAAAAGATGAATTTTAAGGAGGCTTTTATATGAGCGAAAATTTAAATAAAAAAAGAGAAAACTATATAAGTTGGGAAGAATATTTTATGGCAATAGCAAAATTATCAGCAATGAGAAGCAAAGATCCATCAACACAAGTCGGAGCATGTATAGTAAGTAATGATAATAGAATTTTATCAATTGGATACAATGGAGCTCCAAATGGATTTAGTGATGAAGAATTTCCTTGGGCTAGAGAAGGTAAAAATTTAGATACAAAATATCCATATGTTTGTCATGCAGAAATGAATGCTATCTTAAATTATAGAGGAAGTAAAAAAGACTTAGAAAATGCTAAAATATATGTTGATTTATTTCCTTGTAATGAGTGTGCTAAAATTATTATTCAATCAGGAATAAAAGAAGTTGTTTATTTATCTGATAAATATGCTGACTCTGACAACAATATAGCTTCAAGAAAATTATTTGATTGCTGTGGTGTTAAGTATAGAAAAATTGAGTTAAAAGAAGATAAAAAAATAGAGATAGAATTAAAATAAAAATTAGGGATTGGTCTTCAATCCCTAGTTTTTATTTTAGTTCAACAACTGTAACTCCCATTTCTCCTTCACCATAAGTACCAATTCTAAAAGACTTAACACGAGAATTGGACTTCAAAAATTTATGAATACCTTCACGTAATTTACCAGTACCTTTACCATGGACAATTCTTACAGTTTGAAGATTTGCAATAGTACAATCATCCAAAAATTTATCAATAACGAAAATTGCTTCATCAACATTAAAACCAATAACATTAATTTCAGAGCTAACATTTTTTGCCTTAGAAACGGAGCTATATGAAGTAGTTGATTTATTTTTAGTACTTTCAGATTTATTAATCTTTTCTAAAAACTTTATATTAACACTAAGCTTCATACTACCAACTTGAACCTGAACTTCATTTGATTTAGACACATTAGAAACAATTATACCATTTTGCCCTAAAGTAGAAACAAATACTTCAGTATTAGGTTTTGCTTCTTCAATAGAAATAGTAGAGTCTAATGTTTGTGTTGAATTTCCATATGATGATGTTACAGAAATATCCTTAATAGATTTATTCAATTTATTTCTTAAATTGTTTAAATTACGGCTAGAATTAGCATCATCATTCATTTTTGAAATAATTTCAGTTGCTTCTTCTTTTGCATCTAACAATATATTTCTAGCTTGAATTTTGGCATTATTAATAATTTCATGCTCTTGTTCAATAATTTTTGAATTATCTCTTACAAGAGATTCTTTTAGTTCAGAAATTTCAGCCAATTTTTTAGAAATCTCTAACTTTTCATTTTCAATTTTAGACTTATTATCATAAATATTTTTAAGTAATTCTTCAAAATCTATATCATTTTTAGTTAAATTATTTTTAGCATGACTTATAATTGAATCTGGTAATCCAAGTTTTCTGCTAATTTCAAAAGCATTACTCTTTCCAGGAACACCAATTAAAAGATGATAAGTAGGTGATAAAGTATTTACATCAAATTCAACAGAAGCGTTTTCAAATCCATCAGTAGTAAGTGCATATTTTTTTAATTCCTGATAATGTGTAGTAGCAACCGTTAAAGAAGAATTAGATTTAAAATAATCTAAAACACTTATTGCAAGTGAAGCTCCTTCAACAGGATCAGTACCAGATCCCAATTCATCAACTAGAATTAAAGAATTTTCAGTTGAATTGTTTACAATATCAACAATGTTTTTCATATGAGCTGAAAAAGTACTAAGTGATTCTGTAATACTTTGATCATCTCCAATATCAGCAAAAATATTGTCAAAAACATAAATTGAAGATTTTGTAGCAGCAGGGATATTTAACCCACTACAAGCCATTGCAGTTAAAAGACCTACAGTCTTTAAAGTAACAGTTTTTCCACCTGTATTTGGACCAGTTATAACTAAAGTATTAAAAGACGTACCTAGTTCTAGTGAGATAGGAACAGCTTTTTTGGAGTCCAAAAGAGGATGTTTAGCATCTTTTAAAACAATTTGCTTTTTAGCATTTATAATTGGAGTTATACCATTAATACTTTTTGAGTATTTGGCTTTAGCAAAAGCAAAATCTAATTTACCAATACATTCAATATCTTCTTTAATTTCATTAGTATATGGATAAAAAAGCTTACTTAAATTTTGTAAAATTCTTTCTATTTCTAAATTTTCTTCATTTTTTAAATTTGCAATTTCATTGTTTAATTCAAAAACAGCAATTGGCTCAATAAACACAGTTGAACCAGAACTTGAAACATCATGCACAAATCCTTTAATTTGACCTCTATATTCATCTTTAACAGGTATAACATAACGGTCATTTCTAATTGTAATAACATTTTCTTGAATGTATTTTGAATATGTAGAAGAATGTAAAAAAGTATTTAATTTTGCTTTAATGTCTTGTTCAATATTTCGTTGTTTTTTTCGAATAGAGGCCAAATTTTTAGAGGCTCTATCATCAATAGTGTTTTCATCTATTATGCTATAAGATATTTTTTCAATAATTGAACTATTTGAGTATAATTTTGAAAATATATCAGATAGATATACAAATTCATTAGCGTTTAAAAAATCGTTATAAAAATATTTCTTTAATTCTTCTGACATTTTTAAAATATTAGTTAATTCTAAAATTGATTTTATAGAAAGAATGCTATAAGATTCTATAGCTTTTAAATTTTTTGTGTTATCAGCAATTTCAGAAATAGGAGGAGTATTACATCTATACAAAATGTTAAGAGCTTCTTCAGTTTCTGATAGTGTACTTTTAACAGTATCTATATTATTAGAAGGTATTAAATTTAAACATTTTTCTTTGCCCAAATATGTTAAGGCATAATTGGATAATATATTTAATATTTTTGGATATTCTAATTTTTCTAAGTAATAATTCATTTTATAAAAATCCTTTCCAATAGATAATAAAAATAGACAATGATTTTTTAGTAATAAAATAAATGTCTACATTGTAAAATTCGTTATGATTATTATACATAGATTAGGAGCATAAGTCAAATAAAAATTGACTTTATGTAAAATACAATGTATAATATAAAAAGTGTTAAGCAGAAAAAATAAAATTAATTAATTTATTTAAGGAGGATTTAAAATGACTAAAAAAGAAAGAAGACGGAAAAAGAGAAAAATCATAAAAAGGGCAATAATATGTGAATTGATAATTCTTTTAATTTGTGTAATTTGGATAGCATCAAAAAAACAAAAAGAAGATGTATTTTATAAGGAAACAATAATAAATGGAAAAGATTGTTCCGGATTAACCATAGGTGAGGCAAAAGAAGAACTTGAGAGAAGTGACACTAAAAAAATAAGTATCATTTTTAAAATGAATCAAGTTGAAACAATTGAAGCACCATCATATCAAGTAGATAAGAAAAAACTGCAGGAGGTAAAAGAAAAGCAAAATAAACAATTGTTATTTAAAGGAAAAGAGTATAATATTAATTATACTTATAACAAAAAGAAACTAAAAGAAGAACTTTTAGCATTAAAACAATTTAATAAAAGCTTCATAAATGAAAATTCTAAATTTTCTATAGAGTACAATAAAGATCAAAAAAAGTTTAAAATGATGTGTAAAGACTCATATTATTTAGACATAGATGAAATTATAAATGTAATTATAGAAAGTATAGAAAAAGGTGATAATGAAGTTATCATCAGTAACAAATATTACAAAGAAAATGAAAGTTCAGAAAATAAATATATAATAGATGAACTAAATAAAAAGATAGCATCGAAAATTATATATGAACTTCCAAATGGAGAAAAATATGAACTAAATGCAGATGTTTTACATCAGTGGCTCAAAAATGGCGATAGTTATGAATATGATGAAAATCTGTGGAACAAAAACTTAAAACAATTTGTTTCAAACGAACTAACAAAAATATCAGAAACTGTTGGAAATGAACGGAATTTTAAACCGACAGATGAAGATAGAACAATTATAATAGCAGGAGGAAATTACGGATATCAACTAAATGTTGAAAAAGAAATAGCCAAACTAAAAGAGGATTTAAAAAGTCAAGCCCAAATACAAAGAAAGCCAATTTATAAAAAAGTTGAAGCATCAACTAAAAATGATGGATTGGGTAATTCTTACGTTGAAATAGATTTGACTAGGCAAAAAGTATGGGTATATGTAAATGGAAAAATAAAAGTAGAAACCGAATGTGTTTCCGGATGTGTTGAAAAAGGTCATGCAACACCTACTGGAATTTTCTTTCTTACATATAAACAGAAAGATAGAATCCTAAAAGGACAAAAATTACCAAATGGTAGATATGAATATCTATCACATGTTAATTATTGGATGCCTTTTAATGGTGGCATTGGTTTACACGATGCTAAATGGAGAAGCAAATTTGGAGGAGATATATATGTGGCAAATGGGTCACATGGTTGTATAAATCTTCCAAAAGAAGATGCAGAAAAAATCTATAATATTATAGATGAAAAAATGCCAATAATAGTATATAAATAAAAGTTATTGAAAAAATCAAGGTGAGTTGCAATGCAGCTCACCTTATTCATTAGATTCGTTAAATTGGAACTAACAATTAGTTTGTTTATTTAATTGTTCTCTAACTTTCATTATTTTATTTTTATAATTTTCAATAGATTGTTTTTTTTCTTTAATTTGTTGCATATATAGTTCTCGCAATTCGTTTAACTCTGGCTCACACAAATCTTCCTCTATTATTACTCCATTTTCAAAATATTTTTGCATTTTTTTTAATCTTGAATCTATTTCTTTATCTGGTATTCTTATATTTTCTATAAAATCCATAGCTTCTTTTTTAGAAGTTATTTGTTTGTTTTTATTCATCTATACTAATTTCTCCTTTGGTGTTAGTAGATAACGTATTTTCATATTGTTGTAACAATTGTTTTGCTTTTTCTTCTGTTATGGTTAGTTCAGATAATTCTGTAGATAAATCTATTAATGATTTATCTTCTGCCTTGGCTTTAACTTCGTCTGTTGATGGAACAAAAGAACCTTGCATAAATGTTTCATTAAAACTATCTATAACATCTTTCATTTGGTTAAAACAACTATTTTCAGCCATACTCCAACCAAACCTTTTAAAGTTTTGTGTTTGAATTTCAAAAAATTTATTTAATTCTTCCTTTGTACAAAATTCGTGACTTTGTATATTAACATTTCCAAGAAATAAAGCATAAACAGGTTCTTTATCTTTGTATACCACTTTTAGTTGACAATCTCCTCTAGATCCAAAGGTCTTTTCTTTCAAACCTTTTTCACCGGCTTTACCATTTTCTTTTATTGAATGAACATTTCCTTTTAGGTCAACTAATCTTATACATGGTTTTCCATTTTCATCTTTATATCTATGATATAAAGTTCCGTGAGGACAGTCTGGTTCATGTTCTGTTTCAAATACTTTTACAATTTTTTGAGAATCATCTAAAGTTACATATCCATAATATTTAATACAGTTAGTATTTACTACTTCTTCAACAGTAAATGCATGAGAGTCATTTCTTGTTGGTCTTAATGTTACACGTCTTCTATCTGAAATGTTAAAGCCTGGCATAATATGAGTTAACTCTGGGATAGGAATAACTACACCATTTTTCTTTTTAAAAAATAAATGTTCTATTATAGATTGAGTATTTGCATCTTCTTGGCTAGCGCAAATAAATTTATTATTATCTAGAAGAAAAATAGGATCATATACAGAATCATACTTTTTCTTTAAATCTTCTATTGTCAAGGAATTTGCGTCTTTAATAGAGGAATCTTCTTGTAATTCTGTATCTATCTTTTCGGGAATTTTTTCTTCTTTTTTAGGAATAGGTGTATAGTTTTGGATTAAAAACTGTACTAAATCATAACTAACAGAATATTTTAATGAAGCAATAGGAAGTTCACTAATGTCTTTAATCTCATTCCATTCAATCTTATTCCATTCAATCTCATTTTCGTTCTCATTTTTTATACAAGTCCATTTATTATCTTCACAATTAGCTAGAATTTTTAATTGTTCTTTTTCTCTACCTTTAGTATCAGTTTTTTTAACTGTAATTTTCATAGAGCATAAATTTTCTCTAGTATCAAAATTATATATTTTTTGCTCTTCATAAATATATATTGATCCATTTTTAAATTGTATAATTTTTTTTCCATCATCTATTTCTGGAATGCCACCATATTTAAAGATTACTTTGTTACCATTATCAGTTACTATAACATCTCCAATATATGGTAAAGAATCAGATATATGATATTCTGATGATATATCATTTGATGGATTATTTTGAATGTATTGTGATACTAAAGATTTATATTGATAATTACTTAGGAGTTCACTAGGCATTTGGCGTTCCTGATTTCTAATCTTTTTAAATCTGTTCATTTTTTCTTCTTCTAGTTTATGAATACTATTTTTTAGAGTTTTTATTTCTTTTTCTAATTTAATAATTTTTTCTTTATTTTTTTGTTCATCTTTCTTTAAAGAATCTAATTTAAGATTTTTTTTCATAATAGATTGGTACAATTTTTCTAAATCATTCATATATATATTTACTCCTATATTTTTATAAAATAAAAAAATTATCATATTTAAACATATTTAGAAAATAAGTTTATATAGATAATTTTTATTTTGGCTGGACTGGCTAGATAATAATATTTTATAATTATTGATATAAGTGAAATTCAAGAGATTTACTTCATATTTTAATGCAATTTTAATGCAATTAAAATTAAGATATTTTTTCTCCCAACAAATTATATTTATTTTTAATTTCTTTAAATGTATGGCATATTGCTTTTTTATCTAAATCATCTAATGAAGAATCATTTAATAATTTTGTAAGTTTATTTATTTCATTTAATATTATTTCTTCTTGTGTTAAGTCGAGATAATTTAAATTGTTTTCTTTGTTATATTGAAAACTTTTTTCATTATATTTATTTTTGTATTCAGCAAATGCGTCAAAATACGTATTTAACGTTACTTCAATATCTTTATGGCCTAATAAATCTTTTAAAATTTCTGCTGGGGTTCCAGACTCGATTTGTCTTGTAGCATAAGAATGTCTTAATACATACTGGGTTTCTTCAAATTTTTTTCCTATGTTATTTTTTTGACAGAATCTTTTGAAAGCACTATTGGAAGCTTGAACAGACATGAAGTTATCCCTAGAACTATCCCAAAATAATAAATTATATTCATTATTAATGCTTTCTAAAAGAGCTTCTTTTAATATTGCTTCTGCATCAGCATTTAAATCTAAAAATCTATCACCAGAATATGTTTTTGTTCTATCTCCTAAAATAATATTATTTTTTTTGTCATGTGTTAGGGAAGTTCGAATATGTATTTTTCTGCTTTTGAAGTCTATATCTTCATTTTTATTTATTGCATATGCTTCACCAGGTCGAAGACCAAGTATAAGCATTAATAACCAACCGTATTTATATTTGTTTTTATTCTTTTTAATTGCAACAGTGAAGTCTTGTTGTTGAGAAATCGTAAATGCACGAACTTTCTCATTTTTTATTTTTGATTTTGGTTTTCTAAATTCGTCTTTATCATCAAGCGGATTTAAATATAATATTTTTTTTCTTACAGCTTTTATAAATGTAGCATTTAATAATCCATAGTCTTTGCCGATTACAGAATCAGAATACATTGTCATATAATTTAAAAAATTGTGTATATCTTTATCAGTTACTTGTTGAGCAGGTTTGTGCATGAAATTATGTTTATCAAGTCTTTTTAGTTTTGCAAGATTAGCAATGTAAGAATTATCATTAGTTATATTCTTACTATGTCTATCTTCCACAATGCTTTTAGCAATTTCATATAAAGTGATTTTAGATTTGTCTACTATTGTGTTATCATTAATTTTGTTTAATGTATCTAAATTATTTTTTGCTGCATCTTTTTTCTTTTTAGCATATTTGGGAGTAGTTCTAGTTCCGTCTTTTTTTGTAGCTTGACTAGCACTTCTTTCATAGATATAATATCTATCACAATATTTTAGACAATTAGTACATTTTTTACATTTATCACATAATTTTCTACAATCTTCTCTATTATTGCATAATTGCTTATTAGTACAACTTTTGCAGATTTCACACATCTCCAAATTTGTATTGTCTTTTTTTACTTTTTGTATAAATTCATAAACAGAACCTTCTCCGTTTGCTCTTCTTCCATTCATAATAAAAATACCTCCATTTTTAATAAAATTTGTTAATAAACTATTGAAAATGAAAGCATTTTACTATATAATAAAAATACATTCACTTTCAATAGTGGTTGTGCAGGAAAATAAATGTATCAGGTCGTGGTAAATTTGATTACATCTATTTTCCTTTTTTATTTTTTCTTAAAATTTCTTATTGACTTTTCTACTACACCTATTATTTGAACTGGTAGTTCTTTTATATCTTCCTCAGAATAAATACGAGGTGGGTAGTAAGGGTTAACTGCTTTTAACTCAATCCCAGTAGTTCCTTTATATACCTTTTTTATAGTTGCTTCATCGCCATTGATAAGTACAACACAGTTGTCACCATTTTTAAATTCTTCTTGTTTATGTATTATAACAGTATCGCCATCATCAAAAAGTGGTGTCATGCTATCTCCAACTACATTTAAAGCATAGTAATTTTCTTTGTCTGTTCCATCTACTTTAAAAGCTATATAATCAATAATATTTTCTTGTGCTAAATAATTATATCCTGCTTTGACTGTTCCTAGAATAGGAATTTTTATGGTATCAATATCAGTCAAAGGAATAGCACCTATTTTTTTAAACATTTTGTTCTTTTCATATTCAACCAAATCTATATATCCTGCTTTTATATATAAATCTAAATAATCAACACCATATACGGGAGCTAACTTTTTTAAAACTACAGCACTAGCTCTACGATGTCCATTTTCTACGAGAGATAAGTAGCTATTTGAAACATTTGATAATTCATAAACTTCTCTAGTTGATAGTCCTTTGTTTTCTCGTAGTCTCTTTAAATATGAACCCATTTCTTTAGGTGACATTTCCATAATAATTCCTCCGTTCTTAGATATTATAACATTTGTGATTACTTTTGTAAAGTTTTTTGAAAAAATTTATAAAAAAGTGTTGACAAATGAAATCTATATGATATAATGCTTTCAAATGAAAACAGAAAGGAGATAAAAAATGGCAAATAGAACTATAATGTTGAAAGATACAGAAGTATTTAAAGATATTATAACCAAAGAGGGTTTTTCTTACAGACAACTAGCAAAAGAAGCCAATTGCTCACAAACTCAAATTAGCTTAATAGTTAATGGAGAAAGAAATCCTAGTCCAGAATTAGCTGTTAATATTTGTAGAATACTTAATAGACAATTTGATGATATTTTTTTTATCAATACTGATTTCAAAAGAAATCAAAAATAACCACGACCTGATACTAAAAAAGAAAGGAGGAAATCATGAATGTAAAAAAAGAAGTAACAATGAATTGGGACGAAGCACCTGACACAATAACACCAGAAATTTATGCACAGATTAGAGGAAGGTCAACGCAATGGGCAAGGGACAAATTTAATGAAAAGAACTTTCCGAGGCTTGATGGAAAATTGCTAATAGCTGATAAAACAGCAGTAAAGCTTTATGATTTAGGAATTAATCCAAAACAAAATCAAAAAGCTGGTATTGATTATCTAATTTTATTAGAAATAAAAAAATTAAACGAAAGAAGGTGAAAACAAATGAAAATAATAAACAAGAACAAAATATATAACTTTATTAGACGAGCAGTAGTATATAGCACATTATATATAAGTGCAGTAGCAGGAACAGTATTTATGTTTTTGCAGGGAATGACTTATTAGGAGGAGATATAAATGTTACCAACAATTTTAGTAATTATATCATCAATATTAGCAATAATATTTTGGCATAAAAAAATAAACCCAGGAACTAGCTGGATTTATGCAATCTATGTGTTAATAATAGTTATTCTTTATTTATCTGCTGTGATAAATATCTAACAATTTCACTAAGTGCAAATTGAGTTTTGGCATAATCATTTTTATTAATACATTTTTTAAGCTCATCAAATAATGAATAATTTGGAATAGAAAAATAAATATACAAGTTTGCGATAGAAGATTCAAAGTTAATTTTTCTTTCATTAAAAGTTCGTTGATAATAATAAAATTCTACAGATTTTGTAAAATTTTCTATTGCATCATATTTACATTTTTCAAACAATTTTAATTTTTCTATTTTTAATTGGTGTCTGTTATTAAGATAAGTTGAAATTGTAGGAGAAATAACAGCAGAAACAGCAATAATTGCCATAATTACATTAGGGTCAATATTCATAATAATAACCTCACTTTCGAGGGTATTATACATTATTATTAAAAATTTTACAAGAAAGGAGTTGAGATAAATGATATTTGGAATGTGTTTTGGATTTTTATTAGGAGCATTAGTAATAAATTTATATTTAAAAGATGCAGAAGAAACAAACGAATTACTAAAGAAAACAATAAACAATTTAGAAGACGATATATATTTAGCAAATTCAAAAATTGAAAATAGAGACAGAATACTTAATGATTATCAAGAAGAAAATGTAATATTACTAAATAATTCAGCAGAGCTAAGAGCTAAAATAACAGATTTAGAAAACAACATAGAATTATTAGTAAATAACTTATCAGACGAAAATAAAGAACTAATTTCAGACAGCGAATCAGAAAATTAGTTCAGACATTAACTTATAAAAGCTACTCTACTATTAGTATAGCACTAATTTGTAGAGTTGTCAAAGGAGAATGAAAATGAAATGTTATAGAAACATAACTACTGACGAAGTAGTTTATAA
>ERZ824473.838-NODE-838-length-49789-cov-5.078256_pt1 | contig 49789 bp, 50 predicted proteins | sample MGYA00519874_ERZ824473 | MGnify/ENA primary metagenome ERZ824473 (study PRJEB31778, sample SAMEA3449151) | human gut metagenome | biome: human gut; feature: human-associated habitat; material: faeces | place: United Kingdom | collected 2010/2012 ... | reverse complement strand
AATCTTAAAATAAAAAAGTTCCACCCCGAAGAGCAGAACTAAGATTATTAAATAGATAATACAAATGTTCATAATTAGTAAATTCTTATATCTTATAATTCTCCAATACGTCCAATGGTTCCCAATTAAGTTCTTTGCGAACTTTCTCATTGCTGAACGTAAGGTTTTTAGTCATCTTCTGCAATTTGTAACTATTAATAGGCGCTTTACTTCCCAATAAATCACCTACCTTGGCCATACACCAAGCCATCCAATAAGGAATGGAAACAGGATTATTTTTACCCAATTGACGAGCAACCGAAGCTGAAATTTGACCGAACGAAGGCTGAGAAGAATCACACACATTATATATACCACCCTTTTCTACAATCAACGGCAGGACATTAGCTATATCTTCTGCCATCAGTATGCTCTTCACAACTTTACCACCGGCGACATTCATATAGAGCCTTTTTTTTATCCCACTTACCATGGCGCCTAAATTTCCCGGAGCATCTTTACCAGCCAACAACGACGGACGAAGAATGCCCAAAGTGACATTGTTTCCCCTACACCAGTCAATCAAATAATCCTCAGCCATAATCTTACTTTTGGCATAAGGAGTATTACCATCACGTGGATGCTCCTCTGTAATTAATTCACCGGTTTCACACCCATACACAGCCACTGTACTGATAAATATCAACGACTTAGGCACACCCACCCGTTCCAGAGCCGTGCAGAGATTTATCGTCCCTTGATAGTTCACATCAAAAAATGCCTGAGTATCCAACTCCGTTTTGGGTACGACATGCGCCTTTCCACAAGCATGTAACACAATATCATAGCGGGAATTCAACACCGGAACTTCTTTCGCTAAATTAGCCCTTATTTCATCATCAGAAGTAATGCCACAAGTTGTTACTTCATACCATTTGTCAAGAATTGACATGATGTTCTTACCTAGGAATCCGCTTCCTCCGGTAAACAGCAACTTTTCCATTAGATAATATCCAGAAATTTACTTAATATAGTCTTTTTTGAGTAATGCTTTTCCGCCAATCTACGAGCCTTTTTACCCATAACAACCAGTTCCTCTTTATTCCATATTTGAGGCCATCCGCAATACCCAATTCCTTCTTCACGTACCAGCAAATCAATCTCACTATCCTTTGGTCCTAGAAACAAGATTGGTCTTCCCGAAGCTAAAATATTATACGTTTTACTTGGAACCCCCAGTCCATACATTCCTTTTTGAAGTGTTACCAGTGCTATATCACATGCAGACAATACTTCATTTTGTTGAGAACGGAAATAAGGTCCATGAAAAAAAACATTAGGATACTTCATATCCTTTAATTTATTCTCCAGAGCACCAGTACCATACAGATGAAACTCTATTCCCTCGGGTAACTGTTCAATCACTTTATCAAGTGCTTGAACACGACCAATATTTCCCGCATATTCCAATATGATTTTCTCGTTTTCCGGAAATGGTTCTTGTCGGATATCTTTAACTTCCGCCCAGTTCTCAATTACAGAAACTTTCATTTCTTTATTATAACGGGCCACCTTCTGTTGTAAAATAGCCTTCATATCCCTACCTAAAGCGATCAACTGGTCTGCCCTGCCATAAGCCTTATCAAAGGCATGTTTAAACAGGTTATAAATCGGTAATTTTAAACCGGCAGGTATCGTGTTTTCAGGGAAAACGTCATGTACCAATATATTCAGTTCAAAACCCCTTTTCTTCTTTAATCGGCTCATTAGTACCACCAATGGTGCCGGGTTAGTCACCATTAATACCTTGTCATCCTTCCCTATATGTTTTTTTGCAAGTGTTATCAGACGATGACTTATAACTAAAAAATTCAAAACTTTTCCGAAAATTGTATTTTTATCAAGTCCTACACTTGCCGTCCGAAAAACCTCAATGCTTGGATCCAACACGTACTTATTATTACAATCAAGCTTTTTCCGTTTATCATAAATCTTTGGACCGCAAATTATCTTTACCCGATATTTTTCCGAAAAAGCATTTGCTATCTCCCCAAGTATATAAGCTGTGGACGTTTCATCGGGTGGAAATAACTCTGTGACAATCCAAAGTATTTTTTTATCTTTCATATCAATTGGAATACCTAGACAATAATTATTTTCTCCAAACCATCTTGTCCACCACCCCTGTATAACTCTGTATCAGTTTGACAACCTTTGTCGATACATTCTCATCCATATAAACCGGGACAGGAATGCCATAATCTCCATTAACATTCATTTCCACGGCAGTATCCACAGCCTGCAACAATGATTTCCCATCAATACCCGCCAGAACAAAGACGCCCTTGTCCAAAGCCTCGGGACGTTCCGTGCTAGTACGGATACATACCGCGGGGAAAGGATGCCCCACAGAAGTAAAGAAGGAACTTTCCTCCGGTAGCGTACCGCTGTCACTCACTACGGCGTATGCGTTCATCTGAAGGCAATTGTAGTCGTGAAAACCAAGGGGATCATGCTGAATAACGCGCCTGTCAAGTTCAAAACGGCTCGTCTCCAGACGTTTCTTACTGCGGGGATGGCAACTGTAAAGAACAGGCATGTCATACTTCGCAGCCATTGCATTAATAGCGTTAAACAGCGAAAGGAAATTCTTTTCCGTATCAATATTCTCCTCACGGTGCGCAGACAGAAGAATATACCTGCCTTTTTGAAGACCTAATCTCCGATGGATATCCGAAGCCTCTATTTCAGCCAGATTTTCATGCAACACCTCGGCCATCGGGGAGCCTGTGACATAAGTACGCTCTTTCGCCACACCCGAAGCATTCAGGTATCTCCTTGCATGCTCGGAATAGCACATGTTCACATCAGAAATTATATCCACGATACGCCGGTTGGTTTCCTCCGGCAGGCATTCGTCAAAACAACGGTTACCCGCCTCCATGTGAAAGATGGGGATATGAAGACGTTTGGCGCCGATGACGCTAAGACAGGAATTGGTATCACCCAGTACCAGTACGGCATCAGGCTTCACCTGCACCATCAGCTTGTAACCCGCATTGATGATATTGCCCATCGTAGCACCCAAGTCATCACCCACCGCATCCATATATACATCCGGCTCCTTCAACTTAAGGTCGTGAAAGAAAACACCATTCAGGTTATAATCATAGTTCTGACCCGTGTGGGCCAAAAGGCAATCAAAATACCTCCGGCACTTATTGATGACAGCGGCCAGACGAATTATCTCAGGACGGGTACCCACAATGATCAAAAGTTTCAGGCGTCCGTTCTCCTGAAACCCGATATTTGAATAATCTGTTTTAAGTTCCATTATTTATACTTTTTCAAAATACGTATCAGGTTTATCGGGGTCAAAGCATTCATTGCACCACATCAAAGTCACCAGATCCTCCGTTTCACTCAGGTTGATGATATTATGCGTGTAACCCGGAATCATCTCAACCACTTCAATCCTGTCACCGCTGACTTCAAACTCGATGACCTCCCCGCTGCCTATCTTACGGAGTTGGATCAAGCCGTGGCCCTTTACCACAACGAATTTCTCATTCTTCGTGTGGTGCCAGTGCTGCCCTTTAGTAACACCCGGTCTGGATATATTTACAGAGAACTGTCCCCTGTCGGGAGTACGGATGATTTCGGTAAAACTACCGCGTTCATCCACATTCATCCTCAGAGGATAAGCAAACGCATCCCGGGGAAGATACGACAGATAAGTCGAATAGAGTTTTTTCGTAAACGCATCCCCAAGGTCAGGTACACCCAAGTTGGCATGCATATCCTTGAAACCCTTTAGCAACTCCACGATACCGCCAAGGGTAATGGTATGTACCACAGGTACCTCACAGTAATTCCCTTTACGATGTTCCTGCCCGCTCAACGCCGCAATCAGTTCATCCACCACATCGTCAATATACACCAAGTTCATTATTGTTTTAGGGTCATTTACCTGTATGGGAAGATTGTGAGCGATATTATGACAGAAAGTGGCCACAGCACTGTTATAATTAGGGCGGCACCACTTGCCGAACACATTCGGGAAACGGTATACCAATACCCTGGCACCGGTCTCCCGGCCATAATCAAATAGCAGCTGCTCTCCTGCACGCTTCGACTCCCCGTAAGGATTGTCCAAAGCGGCCTGTATAGAAGAGGAGATCATGACAGGGCAGGTATTATTATATTTCTTCAATGTATCGAGCAGTGTGGAAGCAAAACCGAAGTTCCCTTCCATGAATTCCGTCCGCTCTTTGGGACGGTTAACACCTGCCAGGTTAAAAACAAAATCAGCCTGCCGACAATAAATCTCAAGTTCGGCGGGATCACTGTCGACATCATACTCAAAAACAGACAGGATCTCTCCGGAAACCGCATAATTCTTTGCTTTTCCGTTTTGGATATTATGCAGTTGGGATACAAGGTTTCGGCCGACGAACCCACGGGCGCCGGTTACTAAAATATTCATAAAATTATACGGTTCTGTTTACTACAGAAAAGACAGGGAAAAATTACAATGAATGATAAAAATCATCCAAACCGATAAAATCTATCTTAGGGAAGTTATACTGCTTCAATATATGAAAATGATGATCCTCTGTAACAATAAACTGCGCACTGGACACAACTGCACAATCAACAAACTTATTGTCATCAGGATCGGACTTTATCAGGTTGAAATTATAGTAAGGAGTAAAAAACAAAGTATAAGGATTGTTTAGAATAACATCAATAACCAACTTGGCAATTTCCGCACTAGCCAGACGTTCCAGAATTTCCTCATATTCATTAAGAATCTCATTGGATACACATAACTGATATGTACCATCCAAAAAGCAATCCCAAATTTTACGGTATCTACTTTTAGGAGAAATACACTGCACCAGACTGTTTGTATCTAATACTATCCTGTTCATCTCCTTGAAAGAGTACGGATGTCAATCTTTCTCAGTTCATCAAGTTTTTCCTGATTCAAAGTCCCAGAATCCCACAAATCGTTCAAACGATTATCTAATTTCTGAGAAAAGTAGTTGGTCAACACCTCTTTGACTTCCTTCAACCGTTCCTCTGAACCATCAAAAGCAAACATCTTCAACAAATGCTGTTGAACCGAATTCAAAACTGTTGCTGCCATATTCTCAATTATTAGTTTTACTATGACAAAGATACGATTTTTTTTCGAAAAAACGACATTTTCCCTTCTTTCTCTCCTGTATTCTGATTTTATAAGTTTTATTCACTTTTGATTTCCGTACCCTTCGCCTGTTCCTCAAGCCCAAGGTCTTCACGGATAAAACGGAGTTTCAGCAGCAATGTTTTCATGCCTTCAACATCCAGGCGGGCAGTGTTGTGGCTGTGATAATCCTCTATGCGGGACATTCCCTCATTACCTTCCGTGAAGAACTTGTCATAGTTCAAGTCACGGGTATCACAAGGGATACGGTAATAATCACCCATATCGATGGCTTTCGACATCTCTTCACGGGTAACCAGCGTCTCATAAAGTTTCTCACCGTGGCGGGTACCGATGGTCTTCACTTCCGTCAGGCCATACGCAGGGTTTATTCGGGCGTAGGTTTCTTTCAATGCCCGGGCCAGTACATCCAATGTGGCGGCAGGTGCTTTCTGTACAAATAAATCCCCGTTGTGCCCGTGTTCAAACGCATAGATCACCAGATCCACGGCATCGTCCAACGTCATCATAAAACGCGTCATGCCGGGATCCGTTATCGTGATGGGTTTTCCGTTCTTCATCTGTTCTACCCAAAGCGGAATTACAGAACCACGGCTTGCCATCACATTACCATAACGGGTACAGCAAATAGTTGTCCCGGCACCATCACCCAAAGCACGCCCTTTGGCAATGGCCACCTTCTCCATCATCGCCTTGCTGATGCCCATCGCGTTGATGGGATAAGCGGCTTTATCCGTGGAAAGGACCACTACATTTTTCACACCATGCGCAATGGCTGATTCCAATACGTTATCAGTACCTATCACATTGGTTTGCACAGCCTGCAAAGGAAAGAATTCACAACTGGGTACTTGTTTCAGGGCAGCGGCACTGAACACATAGTCCACTCCCATCATGGCACCATCCACGCTTTGACGGTCACGCACATTACCGATATAGAACTTCACTTTCGGATTTTGCAGGTGATGACGCATGTCATCCTGCTTTTTCTCGTCACGGGAGAAAATACGGATCTCCTTGATATCGGAATCAAGGAAACGACGCAAGACCGCGTTACCAAAACTTCCAGTACCTCCTGTTATAAGCAAAATTTTGTCTTTGAATACTGACATGTTTTTTATCTTATTATTATTTATCTTTTCAAGTAACTAATCATTTTTTTTGACAACCAATATTTAATATATCACCCTTTAGAGGGGGAACTTAAAATTGTGCCATAAACCTTACACACTTCATGTTCAAATTCTTTTTTGTAATTCAGTAGAGCATTTTTATTTCGATTTATTTTCTGAGACCATTTTTTCTGTAATATATCTATTAATGATTTTTTATCACCAACAATAAATGTATTATCTATAGCTACCAACGAATTTTGAGTAAACATAGGAAGATCTGATGTTATTACGTTCGCACCTAGTGAAAGAACTGTGGATATAATACCACTATTGGTTCCTTGAACATATGGTAGAATAACATACCTAGCAGCCTTTATGTAATGATAATAGTCATTATCATCAATATATCTAAGATTGAACTCAACATTGCATTTTTCCAGCTCTTTCTGATTAAAATGAACATCGGGTAAATATCGACCGCAAATACGCAGTTTAGCATACTTATTTATTTGATGAAACTCTTTCCAGGTTTCTAATAAAAATTCTATACCCTTGTCTTTCCTCAAATGACCAATAAAAAGAAAATCAGTCTCTTTATAAGGATTTATAGAATCATTCTTCAGCTTAGATAAATCCATAATGGGAAAAGGATGGGAAACAATCTTATCTTGACTGATACCAAAATTTCTTTCCAAATCTTCTACAGATTTTTCTGTATGTACTAGTAAATAATTAGCTATATCAAAAATTTTTTTTCTATTTGAAAACTCATTTTGCCCCCCTCTATGGGGATTAACATCATGACAAGTTATCATCAATTTAGCATTAGATACTCGTTTTAAAATATCAAGAAACCAAACTATAAAAAAATAACTCTGGCCAGCATGTGAATAATTGATTATACTAGGTTTATCTCTCTTTGATACTATAATAATTTTAATAAATCCTGAAAGAATTTCAAATAATTGGAAAAACTTTCGGACTGCACCTTTATATTTACTCATAGCTACATCCCCACGTTTGAAAAAAATTTTATCGCCGTAATTGAAAGGATAGTAGAAATTTACAAATACTCGCTGCTTATATCCTCTATTTTTTAGGACTTGATATATCTCATCAAGATAAAGACCAGAGTTACCACTAGTACCCCAATATATATGGTATATCATTTATAAAAAAAATTATATATTATTCTTCTAAAGAAATTACATGAAGGAATTGTAATTTTTGAATAATCTAGAGATTTAGCGTTGTTGATGATTATCAAATACTTTTTCATATTTGTTGACAAAGTGAAATCAGCTTTCATACAATCATAACTTTTTTGCCGAGAACCATCAAAATCGTTTTCTATTTCAGCTATTACAGTTTCAATTAAAGGTTGTTGGTCTTCGGTTTCTCCAACTAATAGATTATTACCTTCATTTCCTTTATACTTATTATTATATAAACCACCACAAATTGATTTTGAATATAATTTGTGATATGGGGAAAACAAAGCTGTAATAACAGGAAGACCATATTTTCCTATTTCCACAATGGAAGTTCCACATGCATAACCAATTGAATGCTCTTTTATTATCTCTCCAATTTTATCATAAGATTGCTGTCCAAGAAATTTAACATTAGCCAAATCAAGACGCCTTTCTTTTGCAATTCTTTTGATAAACGCCATATCACCATCACCAATAAGAGAAAGAGTATAATCTCGATGTACACTTATAAACTCTAACATTGACACAATAGCTGGTAATTTGAAATCAACGAACCTACCAATCCACAAAATCCGTTTTCCTTTATTAATAAAAGGTGGATTACAATCAAATTCACACATTGGTGGAGGTACAATAACAGAATCTAAAAGTTCAATACCATATCTACGCATTACAATCTTTGTCGTTTCTTTTTCACCTATCAACGCATTTGCTACATTCAACTCATAAAATAACTTGTTATTGAATTCTAACAATTTATTATTGGAAAACTTCTTTTTCTTTAAAAATCTATATTGCAATTTATTAACGAGAGTTTGACACAAATACAAATTATCTTCATCATGTAATATAAGATGTATAATAGTAGAATCTTTTATTGTTTTTGCGACATCAACCAACAAATAAAGATCACGATAGCAGAAAGAAATTAACTTTATATTCTTCTCATCTTGCAAATTACGAACGAAGTGCATTAGAATATTTTGTTTTTCATTCTTATTGAGATAATAATAATTAATATTCATTGAATATGGGCAAAGAGCCTCCTCTAAAATACCTACTCTCTTTATGTCATCGGCAATATAGCTTTTATTAAGATAGAACAATTTAATCTTTTCTCCATTGTCAGAAAGGTATTTTGCCATTCGTAAAAAAAGAGTTTCACCTCCTCCCAAGTATGAATTAAAGTTTACGAGTACAATCATCACTATCTATGTCTATTATCCTACTAATACCTCTTTTGAAAGCTTTGGTCTCACTGTATATTGTCCAATTCTTATCAACTTCTTTGAAACAATTCTTCTCAAATTCATCCCTTCTTGAAATGTATTCATAAGAGGTCCATTTTTTTATAACAGCAGATAAACTTTCCAAATTACCCTGCTCAAAAAAATCACCAGTTTTATCTGGACATATTGCTGAATATTCTGGCCCTTGATAATTATAATTATTATGCGAAATTACTGGACATCCGAAACTCATTGCATTAATAGCAGTTAAGCCTACATTACCTGGAGACACACACACATCAGAATTATAAAAAAAATTACCAAGTACTTCGTCGTCATAGCAAGGTCCATACATAAATAGTTGAGAATCTAGACCTATTTCTGAGGCTTTTCTTTCAAGATTAACTCCATCTACATCCTTACCTACTACTACAAAATTCAAATTAATTCCCTCATTTCTCAAAATATTCATCGCTTGGAGAATCATGTGAAGTTTTTTTTCTTTTGTAATTCTCCCAACAAATATTAAAATAGGATTAAGATTTCCAAAATGAGCTGATAATATATCACTTTTACTCAATCTTTTTCTTATTTGCAAATTACGATCTGTATCAAGAGAATTACCAACCTTAATGATTCTTTTTCTTTTAATACCACATTTCACCATTAAATCTATCGCCCGATCATTATAAACGAAATTCATATCGCATAATTTATAAAACCATGACTTTATTAATTTACGTACGCCAGTTTCTCTTCCATACATACCATGAGACCAAGAAGCAACTTTCTTGCCTATAAGTCTCCTGTATATCATCAATGGCCAATAAGCTATACAATAAGGTCCACCAACAATAATAAGGTCGTATCTACTATGTATCAAATTAAGAGTATCGTTTTGCCAATAAAAATTTCCTAATAAATACCTTGGTCTAACAACACACTTAAAATTTTTCAATTCCTTATACTGATATGATTTAATTCCACTCGCTGCAGAATCTTCAAAAATATGGTAATCGCATCCAAGCTCTTTTGCCATTTGGTTATAAATAGGTAATCTATATAAAGACGAACCACCAAATACAACAATCCTGTGCTCTTTCATACTCAATGTTTGCTTAAATCTTTGAATTGTTTTAATAATACTTCTTGCTCATGCAGTAATCGATAATTCTCTTTGCGCATTTTTTCACTACTCAAACAAACTTGAAATTGCTTTATGGATTTTAAAAAGGCATCATCTTCAGAAAGTTTTCTTATTTCCATATGTTGATTCTTCTTGATTGTATAAAAAGGTGTAAAACCTACTGGGGCTGTCAAAATACGATTGGAAGTAATAGTTCCTTTACTACCCCATATTTCTATATCACAACGATAATCATTATCCATGCCGAAAGCAATCTGAGCAACATCTCCCTTTTCGTTTATAATAGTAGCCGAACCATACATATCTACCTCGAATCCTTCTATTCCATTTGTCTGAGCAAATGCGACTTTTGCTGTATCACCTAAAAGATAACGAGCATACTTAATACAATATCCGCCCGCATCTAAGAGAGCACCACCACCAAGTTTTTTATTATAACGGAAATCATTCAATTGGCGTAAGGGGAAGCCAAAAGAAATACGATAAAGACGGATATCACCTATCTCACCTGACTTAATCACATCATTTAAGTCATTCAACTGATTATGGAAAATGAACATATAATTCTCGTGAAGAACAAGACTTTTATCATTTGCAATTTGAATCAATTCATCTGTATCTGTAAGATTGATTGTTGATGGTTTTTCAACAAATACATGTTTACCTGCTTCTAATGCTTTCTTTGCCCACATATAATGTAAAGCTGGTGGTAGTGGAATATAAACGGCATCTATCACATCTGATGTCACTAGATTAGCATAACCAATAATAACTTGACCACCATACTTATCTATGAAAGCTTGAGCCTTTGCTTGCTCATGTGCCTGTTGTTCTTCTATATCTTCAGGTGACACTTTATTTAAATCGCCAAACCATTCTAGAGGAGTTGCAATAGCAATAGCAGAAAACTTGAAGTTATTTCCAGCTTTCTGCAAAGCTGGTAGAAAGCGACGATAAGCTATTTCTGAAGGACAGATGATCCCAATTCTTATCATTATAATTGTATAAAAGTTTATAGTAATTTGTACTAAAATCCATATATATCAATAAGTACTTCCTTCATATTCTCGATGGTATAGTCCAGACCTTCATCTGCAAGACCCGTATAAAAAGGTAATCGAACAATACGACTACCTAAGTTCTCAGTTAAAGGTACATCTTCAGGCTTATATCCCAATTTTTGTCCATATGGTGATGAATGAAGAGGCATGTATCCAATGTACACATAGATATTTTTTTCTTTCAATTTATTCATAAAATATAACTTATCGTCAATTGTTGGGAATATAGCCCAAAATGCATGATGGTTAAGTAATACATACTCTTTAGGGTGAAAAATTTGAATTAAACCTGCATCACAATATGGTTTAAAAAGATTAATATAAGCCTTAGTTAATTTAGAGCGTTTAACCTTAATTTCTTCCTCATGATCTAATTGAGCATAAAGAACAGCAGCAAGGAGGTCTGATAGCAAATAGCTCGATCCCTTATCTACCCATGAATACTTATTTTTTTGACCATTGATTACAAGTGAACGGTCTGTACCCTTTTCTTGCAAGAAAGTTGCACGTTGATGCCACTCTGGCACGTTATTGATCAGAAGCCCCCCCTCACCAGCACTATAATTCTTTGTCTCATGAAATGAAAATGCAGCAATATGAGCTTTTTTGCCAGAAGGAACTCCCTTATAGTAAGAGCCGTATGACTGAGCACAATCTTGAAATACGATAAGATTATATCGATTTGCAATCTCCATAATTTCATCAATATCGCAAGGTACACCTGCATAATCAATAGGCATAATCATCTTTGTTTTCGGTGTAATAAGAGTTTCAATCTTAGTATAATCAATGTTCATAGTTTTGGGATCAACATCACAAAATACAGGAATACCACCAAAGAGGACGATTGCATTTGCAGTTGAAGAGAAAGTATATGAAGGAACGATAACTTCGTCACCTGGCTGAATATTAGCCAAAACGACTCCCATTTCAAGCGCAGCAGTACCTGAAGGTACAAGAAATGCACTCTCATATCCATACTTCTCGTTTATCATTGCAAGAATTTTCTTACAATAAATATGATTACCACATAACTGTCCGGAGAGAAGAGCATCATGAATATACTTTTCCTCATCACCAGTCAAATAGGTTTTATTGAAAGGAATTACCATAACTGACATTTTTTATTTTTAATAATTTATTATTTGTATGATATCGCAGAAATCAAGCTACGTGCTTGAATATTCAGATAGTTATTAAATCTGAGGAATTTATAAATTTGGCGTAATGTCATCCAAGTATACCGCTCTGGAAGCTCTAAAGGAAAATCATCACCCACTTCAATCATTATATTGCGGTTTTGTTCCTTATAAAACCGACCACCTTCTTCTGATTGAAGGGTGTCAAAAATGATTTGATGATCTTTTGCATTCAATACGTATTCCGCAAACGGGGCATTGGGTTCACCGTCTACGAAAAGCTTGCCTGTAAGGCATTGGACAGTTGGTGCTAACTCCATCACATCAAAATTTCCACATTCCAACTTTGCTTGGATTAGAAAATGATATACTCCATTTATTTTTTTTATAATGAAAGCACAAAGACCTTGTTGCATTGGTTCAACAAGCGGTTGGCACCACGAAGCAACTTCCCTATTTGAAATAGTTACATTCACACCAATTATTTTAAAATACTTCTTATCATCTCTCACAATTTCAGTTTCTGTTTTATTCCAATCTAGCATTTCGTTTATTGGACAGTAATTTACACAGAGATCATATTTTGCTTTTAGGCCTGTAAGCCACGATAGATGATCTCGGGTACTGATATAAGCATGGTTTGTCTTCGAAGAAAGGAGCATATCCATACCAAATTTCGACATACCCTTTAAATCATCGAAAGGAGTAACATATTCAGAAATATTCAAACCTGAAAGAACTGTACGAGTATCCATATTTACCATATTATCATAATTCATAAGTTCTTTTATCTGCCCAAGAGTCATCCAACAGAAATCTTCAAGTACAGGAACATCTTCATCTACTTTAATTATAATATTACGATTACGTTTTCTCAAAAAACGTGCTCCTTGTTCTGATTGTAATTGATCAAGTATGATATTTTCAGGTTTCGCATTTACAAAATATTCCAAGTAGTTTGGAGACTTTCCTGAATGAACACGAGAATAATTACTTTTTGTTGCTTGTAGTGTAGGAGAAATCTGGACACAATTTACATTTCCAGGTTCTATTTTTGCTTGCATCAAACAATAAAGTATACCATTCATCTCTTTTGCAAGAATACCTAAATAACCTACTTCTGGTTGAAGAATGATTGGTTGTTGCCATTGATTACACAAACCATAGTCGGTACTAACATCAATACCGACAATTGAAAAAAAACGTCCCGAATCATGGCATATACTACCATCTTGATTAGAATGCCATGAACTCAATTGAGCAAAAGGTATTTTCTCAACCTTAACTTCAACCTCACAATTTCGCTTTTCAATCCATTGCTTAATTTCTTGTGTAGATTTAAAATGATTAATATTGGTTAAAAGAGAACGTATTACCATAGTTGCTAATTTTTTATATTTAAAGGAGGTTATAGGGATAAAAAATAATCTTTAATTCAGAAAACACAGTATTGATAATTAAACATTCACACTCTATCAATTTAATAATTAGCATCTTGAATCATACAAAATATCTAATTTAACTTTATATAAACAAAGTAGAATAAGAAGTACTCCTTCAGAAAGAATGAAAGTAAAAAATGACACATTTAATAACGCAATGGTAGGCATAACCATTATTATACATACAAATCGTCTATTTGTACTAGACGATAACGCATTAATGAGATAAAGAAAGCCAAGAAATAATACACTCACAATAAATACGCCAACAACTCCTCCTCCAGCAACACCATCCATGGCCCAAAATATAGCATTAGCATTCATACCACCTTCTGAAACGACATTTCCTATTTCCCTCCCTGCATATGGATTTGAATTAAAAAAGAAATTAATAATATTTATATGAGAAAAATATGTATAGGAATGATCATGGAAGAAGGGTAAATAATAACCAGCAAATAAACAGCCACTAATTGTGAGAGTTCTCATCAAAAAAACAGCAGCAAACATATAACATATTTCATTTTCAAGATTATTCATTAAAAACAAAGAAAGAAACGATATACTAACTGTAAACACAAACATCAAATTGAAGTTTAAATTACTTTGCCAACACAAAAATTTATACAAGGCTAAAATAATTAATGGAGCAAATAGATGTGCCTTAAGCCCAAAAATACAAAATGAAAAGAACATTAGTAAAGAGCCAAGTACAATATATAGTTTATTTTTTTTACACAATCCATAACAGATAAAAAATGGATAAGTGAATGTTCCAGACCATGCATTTATATAATTATATAAACCTCCACCAATTTGAGAATTTTCTTCTCTAAGATCATAAATTTCTTGAAAATTTGCAAATCTTATATTATTATGGTATAATATTAGCTGTAACATAACAGTAATAAAAGCAAAAATAATTATATAATTTAAAGACCATGTTTGATTCTTTTTTAAGGATAAGTTTACTTTAATTCTATCTGCTAAAAAATAGAGACACATAAAGACACAAAGTACTATCCAATAGCTTATTATACCATAATCATTCTCAGCTTTAAAATTGAATAACATTCCTAATATAATCGGTACATATCCAAAATAATATAATATTAAAGAAATCCAAGAAGATACATTTTTTAATCCTCTATAAAAAATTGTTGGTATTACAGCTATAATATAACCTAAATAATTGTATATTATAGAATTACCAACATCTTCATAGAAATATGCACTCCATATTGGAACACAATAGTCCTTCCAAACATGAGCAAATAAAAGAACATATAAGGATGCATATATAATATTTGTTGCAGTAGAATTTGAAAACAGAAATGAGTTAAAAAACTTCATAAAAGATTGTATATTCTAAATATTGCAATACTCAATGTTGCTATATACAATATGATTAAATAATTAGGTACAACTTGTAAAAAATTAATTTTAGTTTGTTTTAACATATCAATAAATAGACCAATTTTTGCAATTGAAGCCGCTATTGCAAATATAAATAATGTCTTACACACATTAAGATTATATTTACACCCTAAATACAAAAAACAGATACCCAACATGAAATAGGAAGCATTATATACTAATAAATTCAGTTGTTTGTCTAATTTTCTATATAATGGAATTAGTGGCTCTGTTAGTATAGTTGGAATAGACCAAATCATTAAACACAAAGCATAATTACCTGCATCTACCCATTTTTCACCAAGAAAAAAAACCAAAAACTTATCACCTCCTAACGCCAAAAATAAAGTAGGTAATATAGCGCAGAATGTTACAAATCTCAATATATATTCACTAGTATGCTGTAGTTTTCCTTCCCTAGATATTTTTGCATAATACACCTTGCCAACAGCTGCTCCGACAAGGGATATAGGCATCAACAGAAGCTGTATAACTATAGAAAAACAACCAACAGCTTCTTTTCCATAAAACAAAAATAAAACAATAATGGGAAGATTTAAAGCTGCAAAAGCAAATAATGAAGCCGGAGCATCAAATAGTGGAAATCGCCTATTTTCAGAAATACATTGTTTATAATCAGAAATACCATTCCGTGTCAGTAAACACTTCATACTTTTAGGGTCTACTACACACATATAATATAGTGCATTTAAAATAGTAGCAAAAACAGTGCCAGCAATCAAACCATTATAAAAAAATGGATTTTTTGAAAAAAGAATTCGGAAAACAGCTTGCCCTAAGCCTAATAAGAAACTCCCCCATGCCATGTATGTATATAATTCCCTCCTATTAATAATATTCTGAATCACAATCACAATGGATGAACAAACCAAATATATAACAAATATTGGAACAGAAGGGAAATTTACAAAATACTCAACGTCAACAAGTTTTAAAATAATAAAGAATATAGATATAAATAAAACTACAGCTAAAGATGTATACAAACATAACTTCACAAGTAAAGGGAATTTGCTTTCCTCGCATTTTATGATTGCTTGTTCCAGTCCTAAGAATATAATTACGCTAACAATAGAATATGCCCCCGAAAATACCCCCCAATCTCCAAAATCTGATGGAGTATATATTCTAGATAAAATAGGAGTAACAATAAGAGGTAATAGAAATAGAAGAATGTTGCTAGAAATTAATTTTATTGAACCATTAACAAGTTCATTACTTTTAAAACCGGAAAAAAGCCTATTCTTCATAGAGAAAATTATACTTACTAGGAGAAGGAACATAGTATACAGAGATCCCTTTACGTCCTAAATCTAACAATGTTTTTAAACAATGCTGCGAATAAAAGGCTTTAATTTCTAAATTAGAAAGTTTATCAATTCTCCAGTCATCACGGGTAAATCTTTTAAATACTGTCCTTTCACGAGTCCTTCTATCCAAATCACCCATATACTCTTCATATTTTACTATATGACCATCTGAATCAAAGTACCGAAATTCTTTAATAACAGTAAAAAACTGAGCCCAATATGGATGCTCATATTGTAATGTACTTTCAACACAATGATGAAATGTTCCAATATAATTTCTTGGCATACCCAAATTAAAAACTATTGCATTTAGTTCACACATACGATACCAAGGGGATAACTTACCCCAACAATCATGATCTTTTGTATGATCTTTTACAAGAAATTCAGCATATTTACCAATAGCACATACCGAATGTTGTACATTTGCACTACGAACAACACCTGGATACTGTCTAAAGAACTCAGCTAACAAACCTGCTCCTGTTGGATCTGTCATTATATTAAATATATATTCTTCCTTTTCTGATAGAGTCTTAATTGGAAAGGCCGGCATAACTAAAGTTCCTTCTGAACCAATTACTGATAATATTTTATCAATGATTTCCTTAACGGAACCTTGATAGTTGTAAAATTCTTTCATTGAAGAATGAATACAAACTACGCTTCCATTTCTCATACCCATAGAGCACATTACTTCTATCAAATCATCTACATTAAATTTTTTGTGATATATAAACTTACCAACACTCTTATGCATTTCTTTACAAAAAAGTGAGAAGTCTTTAATTCCAAGAATTTTTTTAATAATCCTGGCAATTATGGTATATAAACTTGTTTTCATTAACCTCACCGGGGGATTTCTAAACGACTTCTACTTATTAAAGCAAATGATGGTTTTACATCATAAACTTTTGTTTCACTTCGGTTTCCGTTAACTTTATTATATTTTATAATCTTCCATCAATAATATCTCTAGGTAACAATCCTTTTACATCATATATTACACCACCCTCTTTTACTAATGACCTAACATCAAGTTTTGCAAACTGATAGTGAGCTACAGCCAAAATAACGACATCATATTTATCTTCTTGTGGCAAATTATTAACAACGGTAATATTATACTCATGCTTTACTACAGTAGGATTTACCCAAGGATCATATATTGTAATATTCGATGTATATTCTTCAAGAGTAGAATAAATATCAATAACCTTTGTGTTACGAATATCAGGACAATTCTCTTTGAAAGTTATACCTAAAATAAGTATTTTGGCATCTTTTACCATTACCCCTTTATGATTCATACACTTAATTGTTTGGTTAGCAACATACGCCCCCATACCATCATTAAGCCTACGAGCATTACTCATTACACGAGGTAAAACGCCATATACTTGAGCCTTTTGAATCAGATAATAAGGATCGACTGAAATACAGTGCCCACCAACAAGACCAGGCGTCAACTTAATAAAATTCCATTTACTTGCTGCAGCCTCAATAACATCTTGAGTATCAATACCCATAGCATTAAATATCTTAGCAAGTTCATTCATGAACGCTATATTCACGTCACGTTGAGAATTTTCTATAATTTTTGATGCTTCTGCAACTTTTATTGATGGAGCTTTGTGTGTACCATTAACTAAAACACTATTATATAATTCATCTATAATATTCGCAATCTCAGGAGTAGAACCAGAAGTTACTTTTTTTATATTTTCAACAGTATGAAATTTGTCTCCAGGATTTATTCGTTCGGGAGAATAACCCGCATAAAAATCTACGTTAAACTTTAATCCACTGACACGTTCTATAACTGGAAGACATTCTTCTTCAGTAACACCAGGATATACAGTTGATTCATAAATAACGATGTCACCTTTACTTATGAGCCTACCCACAGTTTCACTTGCCCCCCATAAAGGCTTAAGATCTGGAGTATTATCTTCATTAACAGGTGTTGGAACAGCAACAATATATATATTGCAATTTTTTACGTCATCAAGATTCGTTGTACACCTAAATCCATGATTATGAATAGCATCTTGGAGCTGTTCATCATCAACCTCAAGAGTTACATCATGTCCTACCATCAAGGCATCAACACGTTCTTGATTCATATCAAATCCAATTGTTTCATATTTTGTTGAAAATAGACGAGCCAATGGTAAGCCTACATAACCGAGACCGACTACACAAATTTTATGTTCCATATTATTATAGTTTATAATTTATACATAACGAAAATTAACCATCTTTCTCCAAACAATTACTGTGGCATGTATATATCTCTGTTTTTTAATTTATTTTTTTACAATCAATACTCTATTTTGTACATACCATTTTTTAAAGACACCCGACGATATACCTCACAAAAATTATTATTAGATTAATTTCAACTATTCTTCTTCGATTATCTTTATACTATTTATTGAAATGCTCACAAATGACACCTATGTCACCCTCTTTTATAACTTTTTATACGTATACGTAAAACGTACTATTAAGTATTGATCATTAATACATATATACTATAGAAAGTTGGAAAAACGTGTGCCAAAGGTGTCATCGGTATTATACTAAAAATGACGAATGGTAATCTAAATATGATAGTTAGCAGCCTAAACATGATGATGAACAGTCTAAACATCATCATAGCGCCCGCCAATCATCAGTAAGAGTATTTATGTTTGTTATGCTTCAATCGGTTCTATCAGTGAAGGATGAATAAAAGCTGTAGCTACTGCCATGATACCCTGGATAGCCACTACAACACGACGATCACCTTTAATACGGATGAATTCCCCTTCTACCCCTTCAAAAATACCACCGGTGATACGGACACGGGTACCCTTTGCCATGTTGACGCAAGTAGGGTCAAGATAAACGAGTTGCTGGTCAAAGTTACCGGCAACAGCGATGAAATTACGCATTTGTACATCGGGGATGGTGATGGGTTGGCGAGTTTCACGATCCATGATATAACGGATGGGAAGAACACTCCCCCGCACTTCTTTTATTTCATCGAGTTGCTTGCGGGTAGTATGGACAAACACCAGATTGTGGACTACCGGAACAAGCTTACGCATTTTACGCTCACCCTTTACGATGTAAATATAGTGCATCGGGATAAAGTTCTCAATCCCCTCTGCATCCAGATACTCTTTCAGAACAAGTTCCCGGCTATAGGTGATGCGCAAAGCATACCAATGCAATTGAAAATTTTTGTTTAATTCTGTATTGGAAGTTAAAATTTGAGAGCTCATTGCATCATTCTCGTCAAGACATTCTTTGGGGACACTGAAAAGAAGAAACTCTTTTCAATCAAGTAGTAAAGAAGTGATGTCAAGTTTAGTACTTTCATTGTCAAAATCAAGTTCCCCTATCGCAGGCGGAGCGGCTTGAACAACGATAAAAATAAACGCATTTATAAAAAACGTTTAATTGATGTGTGCAAAGATAAGGGCGATTTTTATATTGGCAAAATGTTTGATAAGAAATATTTCCGAATTATTGATATGTTCTACTTCTTCAACAATTTTCTTATTTGTTTTCCAGAAGTAATGAAGTGTCAATCTACAATAAGTTAACTTCATATCATACAATAAGTTAACTCAGTATATCGCACTTAGTTAACTTCTTGAGAATACAAAGTTAACATCCTACCGGAAAGGAAGTTAACTTCGTAAAAAATCAGAAATATGAATGTTCAAGTAAATACTGCAATTCTTTAGATATCTTCTCCTTTACTTCTTCCATCGGCACTTTACATCCCAATTCTTTTTGAAGGGACGTAACCCCCTTATCCACAAAACCACAAGGATGGATATAACTGAAATAACGTAAATCTGTATTCACATTGAGAGCCAGTCCATGCATGGTTACATAATGGCTGCTACGCACCCCGATAGCACAAATCTTACGGGCACGGGAAGTATCGCCTTCCAACCAAACACCTGTGGCTTTGTCCACCCGACCGGCTGTTATTCCATAAGATGCACATACACGGATTACAGCTTCTTCCAGCAAATGGACATATTCTTTTAACCCTAAAGAAAATTCTTCAAGGTTCAGGATAGGATAGCAGACCAATTGTCCCGGACCATGATAGGTGATATCTCCCCCACGATCGATATGATACAACGTCGCACCTATCTTTTGAAGTTGTTGTTCACTCAGCAACATGTTTGTTTCCTTGCCACTACGTCCCAATGTATATACATGAGGATGTTCGCAGAGAATAATATGGTTTACATACTCCTCACCTGCCTGCTTGGCATGCACAAGCGCGTCAAACCATTCCGTTTGTCTATCCCATGCTTTAGCATAGGGAATTACTTTCCAATCTACAGTCTCTAATTTCATAGAAGCAAATGTAACACACTTTTCTAAATTAACAGACAAAAATTAAATATCTTCCGCCAAATTTTCGCAAAAAAGTGTACCTTTGTACAAATTAAAGACGACAATAGCTATGGAATTTCCACAAGTAGACCTACCCGTAGATATCATTGCATGGACAGATGTAACGGAAGATATTCTGAATATATATAAGCAGTCATGCCGACTCAAAGCATGTATTTTCGCCCTTTGCACGGAAGGTTCCATCACGGTATCCATCAATCTGATGGACACTGAAATCAAACAAGGAGACTTCATCACACTGCTTCCCGGTACTATCATCCAGTTTTACGGGCAGAAAGAAAAAGTAAGGATTTGCTTTGCAGGGTTTTCCGAGCACTGCCTCAACGGGGTCAATCTAATTCAGTCTACCATGTCGTCCTACTCCAATATATTGGAAACTCCTGTAATACCTGTCAACGAATTAATCGCTTCTTATTTCAAGGATTATTTTTCTTTGTTGGCACGTATCTCCACCGGACCCTATATGCCCAATACGAGAATGGCGCAGAATATATTGAACATCATCCTGTATGGCATAGACGAACTATATAGCAGCCGTCCACAAACAAAAAAAGGTGCCAAAAGCCGGAAAGAGGAAATATGCCGTGAACTGATACAGTTGGTCATCGAGAATTATACGCGTGAACGCCGAGCACAGTTCTACGCCCACAAGTTGGGAATTTCACTGCAACATCTCAGTACTACTGTAAAACAAGTTACAGGAAGAAATGTGCTGGATATCATCGCCCATGTGGTTATTATCGACATCAAGGCTAAACTGAAATCCAGTAATATGACAATTCAGGAGATAGCCTATTCGCTGAACTTCCCCAGTGCTTCATTCTTTGGAAAATATTTTAAGAGACATATGGGGATGAGTCCGCTGGAATACAGGAACAGTTAGTATTTCAATTTCAGACTATTCAACATTACGGATATGCCCGCCAATGCCATGGCGACAGTTGCCAAAGTAGGTGTAAGCAATATTCCATAAACAGGATAAAGTATACCTGCCGCAAGAGGGATACCTATCAAGTTGTAAATCAACGCCCAGAATAGATTCTGATTTATCAATCCCGTAATCTGGCGGGACAGACTGAATGCTTTGGGTAATAACAAAAGATCCGATGTTTTCAATGTTACCATGGAGACTTCCATGGCGATGTCTTTACCCTCACCCATCGCGATACTGACATCTGCTGCTTCCAATGCTTGCGTATCGTTGACGCCATCACCCACCATCGCCACTGTTTTACCCTGTAACTGGAGTTCATGGATAAATGTCTCCTTATCTTCGGGCAAGGCATCGGACAGATAACGGATGATACCCAAACTATCGGCAACAGAGGAAGCGGTACGTTCACCATCGCTCGTCAACATGCAGACTTCAATATCCTGTCCGCGAAGTACTTTGACGGCTTCGGCGGATGTGGGTTTTATCTGATCTTTAATGGCAACAAAGGAAATCAACTCATTCTCACGACCGAAATAGATGATACTATTCCCATCCGATTCATATTGGGCAAGCATATCACCTAAAATATCAGACAGATAAACCTGATAATCTTTCAACAGTTTATGATTGCCCACCCAGTATACCGTGTCTTTATGAACCACTTTCACTCCCTTTTCCGAAAGTTTTTCGAAACTCTCCAGAATGGCAGGTTCCACGCTCTCATCTTTCTCCAAAACGGAAACGATCGAATTGATCAGGATATGATCGGTTTTCATTCCGGCAGCCAGAAGAATGTTTTTAAAATATTTTTCTTGGGTTTGTACCCACAGCCACCCCGTTATCGAAGGATGCCCCTCTGTCAACGTACCGGTTTTATCAAAAACAACGACGTCCACATCGGGCATTTGTTCCAAAGCCCATGCTTCTTTTATCAGGATGTGATTTTCGGATGCTCTATTTATGCCTACCATCAAAGCAACGGGCGTCACCAATACCAAAGCACACGGGCAAGCCATCACCCATACGGAAATGGCTGAATATACACCGTGGGAAACTGCTTCTTTTCCACCGAAAAAAATCCAGGTAATGAAAGTCAGGGCAGACAAGGCAAAAATAACGGAAATAAACCCTCCCGTAATACGGGTACTGATGGAAGGTGCAGCATGCAAAATGCGTCTCTCCATCATTTTACCGGTCAGAGTTATAGCTACGACGATAGCAATCGTTTCATAATATACATGTGGCTCCAAACCACGAATATACCAAAAGCCGGGGAAAAAAGTATTGAATGCGCTGAACAGAAAAGTAATGGTAATACTGATTGCTGCCAGTGTATCCATATTATAATATCCTACATAGAATTGTCTCCATGCACCTCTATATAAAGGGATACTGAAAAACAACAGGACAAAGATAACCAATATCAACTGTAGCACATTGATATATGGAATATGTACAAAGTTTTCAAGTACCACCAAAAGGATCATAAAAATCCATGCGATTGTAACCCGCAACTTCGAGTAAAAATCAGGTTTATTTTCAGCGCATCCTGTATCGTACATATCCAATACAGGATATGCTTTTCTGAATATATTGTTCATTCAATTTATGTTTTAGATTATTGTTTTTCTGCTTTGATTAAGCAACAACCGGAATGAGTGCTTTGTTCAACTAGTTTTAACCCTTATACAGAATAGATTTTTCTCTTTTTATGCGTACAGTTCACTAATATGTTCTATATTTGTCGATAAAGATTTATGATCGAAATGTTGATTTATAAACGAAATTCAATATGAAAAAGCAAACTGTCAGCCTACTTGTCCTTCTGCTTGCGGCAAGCGGCTTTTTCTTTTCTTGCGGTAACATCATGAACAAAAACGCAGGGGCGTTGGAGTTTGACAGTATACAAGTGAACGAAACGGCTCATCTTTTCGGTGACACCGCCAAACCGGCTTGTAACCTTACCATCAATTTTGCGTATGCCGCAAAATCTTCCGACAACAAATTAAAAGACAGTCTGAATACTTACTTTCTTTCTGCCTGTTTCGGAGACAAGTATATATCGATGACACCTGAAGAGGCAGTAGAAAAATATACAGAGAAGTATGTTGAAGACTATCGTAAAGACTTGGAATCGATGTATAAGAAAGATGAACAGGACAAAGAAGATGGTGCCAGTATGGAAGCATGGTATTCTTATTATAAGGGTATCAACAGCCATATTCAACTATACCTCAAACATTTGTTGGTTTATCGTATCGAGTATAACGAATACACCGGTGGCGCACACGGTATCTATATGACAACTTTCCTCAATATGGATTTACGTACATTAGCCCCTATCCGTCTGGATGACTTATTCGTTAGTGATTATAAAGAGGCTCTGACCGATTTATTGTGGAACCAGTTGATGACCGACAATAAAGTGACTACCCGCCAAGAGTTGGAAGATATGGGATATGCCACTACCGGAGAATTGGCCCCCACCGAGAATTTCTATCTTAGCAAAGAAGGAATTACTTTCTTTTATAATGTATATGACATCGCTCCATACGTGATGGGACCGGTGAAAATCACTTTGCCGTATGAAATGCTGCAACACCTGTTGGGAGACGACAATATGGTGCTGAACGAAGTACGTAACTCATAAATAGTAATTCATATTCAAATGGAACTTATTCTGAAGTATTTTCCGAATCTGACAGAAGAACAAAAAAGGCAGTTTGCCGCACTTTATGATCTCTATCTGGACTGGAATTCTAAAATAAATGTTATTTCACGCAAGGATATCGAGAACTTATACGAACATCACGTGCTCCATTCGCTGGGTATCGCTAAAGTTATCCGTTTTAGACCGGGTACGCAGATTATGGATCTCGGCACAGGTGGAGGTTTCCCGGGTATCCCTTTGGCTATCCTTTTTCCGGAAGTAAAATTTCATTTAGTAGACAGCATCGGTAAGAAAGTCCGTGTAGCTACTGAAATAGCAAATAGTATCGGACTGAAAAACGTTACTTTCCGTCATGCACGCGCTGAGGAAGAAAAACAACAGTTCGATTTTGTTGTAAGCCGCGCCGTAATGCCGTTGACCGATTTATTGAAAATCATTCGCAAAAATATTTCTCCCAAACAACAGAATGCCCTCCCCAATGGACTGATTTGCCTGAAAGGTGGTGAATTGGAACATGAAACCATGCCTGTCAAGAATAAAACAACCCTGTGGAATTTGAAGGAATTCTTTGAGGAGGAATTTTTTGAAACGAAGAAAGTGGTATATGTCTGTAATGGATAATTGATAAATCTGACATCATAAATCTTATCATGAAAATAAAGAGATTTGAATTTAATATGTTCCCCGAAAACTGTTATGTTTTGTGGGACGAAACCAATGAAGCGGTTGTTATTGACCCCGGTTGTTTTTATGAAGAAGAAAAGCAAACATTGAAGAATTTTATCATTAACAACCAATTGAATGTAAAGCATCTGCTGAACACTCATCTACACCTTGACCATATCTTCGGCAATCCTTTCATGCTGAAAGAATTCGGACTGAAAGCTGAAGCTAACCAGGCCGATGAGTTTTGGATTGACGAGGCGCCTAAACAAAGCCGTATGTTCGGTTTTCAATTACAAGAATCTCCCGTACCGTTGGGCACTTACCTGCACGACGGTGACATCATTGCATTCGGAAACACAAAACTGGAAGCTATTCATGTGCCGGGGCACTCACCAGGTAGTTTGGTGTACTATTGTGCGGCAGACCATTGCATGTTTTCAGGTGACGTCTTGTTTCAGGGGAGTATCGGCCGTGCCGATCTTACCGGTGGTAATTTTGACGAACTGATAGAACATATTTGCAGCCGTTTGTTCATTCTGCCCAATGAAACGATTGTTTATCCCGGGCATGGTGCTCCGACAACCATAGGGATTGAAAAAGCGGAAAATCCCTTCTTTAGATAACAAAAATACTTAATCAAATATCACCATGAAAAATGACCTATTGGCATGCCGCCATATCGGCATTAATGAACAAGATGAAAAACAGATGCTCCGCAAAATCGGAGTGAAAAGTCTGGATGAGCTGATAGATAAAACTATTCCCGCCAACATCCGTCTGAAAGAGCCGTTAGCCCTGCCCGAAGCAATGACGGAATATGAGTTTGCAAAACATATTGCCGGACTGGCTGCCAAAAACAAAATTTACACTACTTATATCGGTATGGGATGGTACAATACCATTACGCCTGCCGTTATCCAACGGAATGTATTTGAAAATCCTGTTTGGTACACTTCTTATACGCCCTATCAAACCGAAGTATCACAAGGACGGCTCGAAGCTCTATTGAATTTCCAGACTGCCATATGCGACCTTACCGGTATGCCCCTTGCCAATTGTTCTTTACTGGATGAAGCTACCGCCGCTGCCGAAGCTGTGACAATGATGTACGGCCTACGTCCCCGCGATATGCAGAAATCGGGAGCCAACGTAGTCTTTGTGGATGAAAATATCTTTCCACAAACTCTGGCGGTAATGACTACCCGTGCCATCCCGCAAGGTATCGAACTACGTACAGGTAAGTACTATGAAATGGAAATGACCCCGGATACTTTTGCCTGCATACTGCAATATCCCAACAGCAACGGAAGTGTGGAGGATTATCGTGCTTTTGTTGAAAAGGCACACGCAGCCGGTTGCAAGGTAGCTGTAGCCGCTGATATATTGAGCCTCGCCTTACTCACTCCTCCGGGAGAATGGGGTGCCGATATTGTATTCGGAAGTAGCCAACGACTGGGTACGCCGATGTTCTACGGTGGCCCGTCTGCCGCTTACTTTGCCACACGCGACGAATATAAACGTAATATGCCGGGACGTATCATCGGATGGTCGAAAGATAAATATGGTAAGCTTTGTTACCGCATGGCATTGCAGACCCGCGAACAGCACATCAAACGCGAAAAGGCAACCTCCAATATCTGTACGGCTCAAGCATTACTGGCTACCATGGCAGGTTTCTATGCCGTATATCACGGTCCGGAAGGTATCCGCACCATTGCCGAACGCATCCACAGTATTGCCGTATATCTGGAAAAGGAAATCAATAAATTCGGATATAAGCAAGTCAACGAACAGTATTTTGATACGCTCCGTTTTGCATTGCCCGACACCGTATCGGCCCAGCAGATACGCACCATCGCATTGAGCAAGGAAGTGAACCTCCGTTATTTCAAGAACGGTGATGTAGGCATGAGTATCGACGAGACAACGGATGTAGTTGCCGCCAACGTACTCCTTTCCATCTTTGCCATCGCTGCCGGAAAAGATTATGCCAAGACCAACGAGGTACCGGAGAATTGCACCATCAGGAAATCATTGAAACGCCAAAGTACTTACCTGACACACGAGGTATTCAACAAGTATCACACGGAAACGGAAATGATGCGTTACATCAAGCGTCTGGACCGCAAAGATATTTCACTGGCCCATTCCATGATTTCTCTCGGTTCCTGTACCATGAAACTGAATGCCGCCGCTGAAATGTTGCCGCTCAGCCGTCCTGAATTTATGAACATGCATCCGCTTGTCCCCGAAGACCAGGCTGAAGGTTACCGTGAACTTATCCACAATCTCAGTGAAGAGCTGAAGGTTATCACAGGCTTTGCAGGCGTCAGCCTGCAACCCAACTCCGGTGCGGCGGGTGAATATACCGGACTCCGCGTGATCCGCGCCTATCTGGAAAGTATCGGTCAAGGACACCGTAACAAGGTATTGATACCGGCTTCGGCACACGGCACTAATCCAGCTTCTGCCGTTCAGGCGGGATTTACTACCGTAACTTGCGCTTGTGATGAACAGGGTAATGTAGACATGAATGACCTGCGTGCCAAAGCAGAAGAAAACAAAGAAAATCTTGCAGCGTTGATGATTACTTACCCGTCTACGCATGGTATCTTTGAAACCGAAATCGTAGAAATCTGCAGGATTATCCATGCCTGCGGCGCACAAGTCTATATGGACGGAGCTAATATGAACGCTCAGGTAGGACTGACAAATCCCGGAACCATCGGTGCCGATGTTTGCCACCTGAATCTCCATAAGACATTTGCTTCGCCTCATGGCGGCGGCGGACCGGGTGTAGGACCTATCTGTGTAGCAAAACATCTGGTTCCGTTCCTTCCGGGACACAAAATATTCGGAAATTCCATTAATCAGGTATCGGCTGCTCCCTTCGGCAGTGCAGGTATCTTGCCCATTACCTACGGTTATATTCGTATGATGGGTACCGAAGGTTTGACACGTGCCACGAAGATTGCCATCCTGAATGCCAATTACCTGGCTGCCTCACTCAAAGATACCTACGGCATCGTTTATCGCGGAACCAATGGTTTTGTAGGGCACGAAATGATTTTGGAATGCCGTAAAGTGGCAGAAGAAACGGGTATCAACGAAAACGACATAGCCAAACGCTTGATGGATTACGGTTATCATGCTCCTACCCTCTCCTTCCCGGTACACGGTACTTTGATGATAGAACCGACGGAAAGCGAAAGTCTTGCCGAATTGGATAACTTCATCACCGTAATGCTGACCATCTGGAACGAGATACAGGAAGTGAAAAACGGGGAAGCCGATAAGGAAGATAATGTATTGGTAAATGCCCCGCATCCTGAGTATGAGATAGTGGCTGACAACTGGGCACACTGTTATACCCGTGAAAAGGCAGCCTATCCGATAGAAAGTGTTCGCGAAAACAAATTCTGGGTGAATGTAGCACGCGTAGACAATACGCTGGGTGACCGGAAGTTGTTGCCGACATGTTACGGATGCTTCTAAGCTATTTCTTACCATAAATGACACAGTTCCGCGTACATTATCCTTTTAATGGCGTGAAACTGTGTCATTCAAAATCAGTAACCACATGAACAATAAACGGAGTGGGTTATTTTATTCAAAGTCGGAAGAACAAATCAATTCTATTTCACATGGAGCAGGTTTGGGAATGGGTGTCATCGTATGTACCCTGTTCCTCGTAAAATGTTATCAGAGTGGCGACTTATGGGGAGCTTTCGGAGTGTGGCTGTACCTGTTTGGTATGGGCGGGTCTTATCTTTCCTCCACGCTTTACCACTCCATGAAGCATCACAATCCATGGAAACGACGGTTGAGGCATTGGGATCATGCCGCCATTTATTGGCATATCGCGGGCAGCTTCTCTCCTGTCACACTCATTGCTCTGCGGAATGATGGAATTTGGGGATGGTCACTGTTCACCTTTGTCTGGCTATGTGCCATTGCAGGTACTGTCGTCAGTTTCCGGAAAATGAAGGAACATAGCCATCTGGAAACGATATGTTACATTCTCATGGGATTATCCGTACTGGTAGTTTTTAAACAATTGTATGCTATTTCTCCCGTTGCCTGTTGGTGGATTATTGCTGAAGGAGTGTGCTACATCACCGGGGCAGTACTCTATTCTATCCGCACACGATACATGCACTCCGTCTTCCACTTCTTTGTTTTGGGGGGATCGATATGCCATATGATTGCAATATGGGATATCTTGGAAAAGATGCTATGACATTATCAAACCGTTAAAATACTCTAATAAATCTCTGTATCCTTGCTTTTCTCCTAAGCATCCCTTACGTTTGCAGTGTTGTACACCAGTGCAACACTATGGAAATTATGATAGAAATAGAGAACGTAAGCTACGGTTATAAGTCCAATCATCCCATTTTCAATGATATATCTTTGAAAATAGGAAATGGAATTTATGGGCTTTTAGGAGAAAACGGTGTAGGAAAAACGACACTGATACATCTACTCTGCGGGTTACTTTTTCCCTGGAAAGGCGAATGTCGTATGAATGGGAACCTTACAGCCGAAAGACGTCCCGAATTGTTGAATCAATACTTCTTCTTACCGGAAGAAACGCAAATGCCCTCTGAAAGCATATCAGCGTTTGCTGAAAGGCACTCCGTATTCTATCCGAACTTCAATAAAGAGGAGTTCAAACAAAACCTGAAAGAATTACGAATTGATGAAAGGCAAAAACTGTCCGATGTATCTTACGGACAACAGAAAAAGGCAATGTTGGCATACGCACTTGCCCTACATACCCCTCTCACCATACTCGACGAACCGACCAACGGACTGGATATCACTTCCCGCCAAACCTTGAAACGCATCATCAGCCGGAGTATGGACGATGAAAGTACTTTGCTTATCTCCACACATCAGGCACATGATTTTGAAAACCTGTTCGATCATCTTATTATCTTGGGAGAAGGTAAAATTTTACTGGACAGTTCGTTGGACGAAATTAGCAACAATTTTCTCTTTGTACGGACCGATAGCATTCCGGAAGAAAGCCTATACAGTGAACAAGATTTATCAGGATACTTTTCTATCCTGCCTAATGAGAAAAAAGAGGAAAATACCCCGGATATCGAACTGTTATATAAAGCGGTGTTACAGCAATCAGTGTGTCTCACTTCCATAAAACGAACGAAATGAACGAAACATTTAATCTGAAACGTTTCCTGTTGCTGGAACGGTATAAGAGAGCCGAAACCGGTAAGCATCTACTTTGGAGTGGAACCATCGTATTGAGTATATGTATATTGTGCATTCTCTACGATATCAATCGTGGTGGAAGTTATTACGGCAAGTTCACATCTGCCGATAATCTGTGCCAGTACATATTATATTTCCTTTTTGCCGCTCCTTGTCTGCTGGAAACAAACTTGAGCAAACACACGGCAACTCTTGATATATTACTGCCGGCATCTACTTTTGAAAAGTTCATGCATATCTGGATAAAATACTTTTTGCTCTTTCCTATCTTCTGCGTACTTTCTTTACTCTGTTTGAAGATGATTTTCCTAATAAGTGGCAGTGATTTTCTGCAATTTTTCGCAAAACACATCTTCCCCTGCGAAATAAAAAAGGAACAAATACTGACTTTTTGTATCTTCCAATCTGTGTGTTTCATTGGATTTTTTGCTTTCAAACGGCAATTACTACTGAAAAGTTTCGCACTATTTGTCATTATCATCGCCGTAAGTATCGGGATTGTATTACTGGCAGCATCTCTTATGCCTGATACGAGTCCCGAAGGATACTGGCTGAACAATATCACTGCGTGGCCGAAGACTAACTACCCGTTATCCGCTACAACGCAAGCGATTGTGACCTTCTGCAACTATGCAGCTCCTATATGTGTAGTACTTGGCTCATGGATATCAAGTTATTTCCTGCTCAAAGAAAAACAATTGTAAACCATGGAGTTCAAGACCAATAAGCCAATATACCAACAGATTGTCGATTTCTGCTTCAGTAAGATACTCACACACGAGTGGCGAGCGGAAGAACGTATAGTCTCCGTCAGGGAACTTTCCACACTGCTTGCTGTCAATTCACGTACCGTACTGAAAGCTTACGAGTATCTGCAAGCCGAAGATATCATCTATCCGGAACGGGGAATGGGATTTTATCTCTCCAAAGATGCGATGAAGAAGGTGATGAAGATACAGAAGAAAGAGTTCTTTGATAATCAACTGGCCGATACATTCCGCAATATGGAATTACTCGGCATCGGTATAGAAGAAATAATAGAACGATATAACAAACTTAAAAAGACGGTTCATGAAGAGATACGCTAAGACTGCATTATGGATTACCTTCGGACTTCTTTTTGTACTTATTGTAGTCAAAGTTTTTGCACTGATGTACGATATTAATTCCTTCATGCAATCCTGACTTCCATCGTACTGACGAAGAGAAGATAAATAACTGGTTTATACACAATAAAATCTTTCCTATCAGGGAAGAGTGGACTTCATGTCTCTAAACTGAAAGAAATCTACCAATACCAATGGATATGAAAACAAAACTTTTTTTACTTCCGGCATTCTTCTTCGTACTCAGTACGCAGGCACAGAACTTTTCCATCAAAGGCCGCGTAACGGATGCCTCGCAAGAGACGATTATGGCAGCTAATGTATCTTTATGGACAACGGACTCTACTCTGGTGACCGGAGTAACGTCGGATGCACAAGGGAAATTTACTCTCAATAAAATCAAGCAGGGTAATTACCGTCTGGATATCTCTTTTATCGGTTACCGGAATGAAGTGATTCTGTTAAACCTGAATAAAAGTCTCGACCTGGGTGATGTGCAGTTGGAGGAAAATGCCGTAAATCTGGGTGAAGTCACCGTATCTGCCAGCAATACAGTGCAGCGGGTAGACCGCCAGATTATTCTGCCTACCGAAAACCAGTTGAAACGCTCATTCGGCGCATACGACTTACTGAATAATCTGGGTATCTCGCGCCTACAAGTAGACAAACTCAGCAACAGTATGAGTGTGAGTGGCGGCGGTGATGTACAAACCCGGATCAATGGTATCAAAGTAACAGAGAAAGAGTTGGCGGCTGTAAGAGCAAAAGATGTATTGCGGGTAGAGTTCATCGAAGATCCCGGCAAGCAATATGGGGACGAAGAACTGGGGGCTGTCGTCAATATTATCCTGTGCCGCCGCGAAACGGGCGGAGTCGTAAACTTCCAGCTCTCCGACTCTCCTCATGTGCTATGGGGTGAAAACTTCCTGGCGGTAAAGTTCAACTATAAGAATTCCGAATGGGGCATCGACTATTTCAACAAGAACGGAAAGCGCCATGACCGGCTGGTATCTCACGAAACGTTCTATCTGGGTGACCGCACTATCGACCGTTTGAAAGAAGGTATACAGGACAAATCGCCTGCTCTCAGCTTTACCAACAATCTGAACCTGACGTACAATTTGACAAAAACGGACAGGTATGTATTCAACACCATCTTCCGCAACAACCTTTACAATGCCCCCTACGAACAACAACTGAACAAAATGTGGGCGAAAGGTAGTACAGAATATATCTATTCGTATGTCCATAACCATACATCCAGCTATTCTCCGGCACTCGACCTGTATTTTCAGTATCTACTGCCCCGCCAACAAAGTATCCAGTTGAACGTTACGGGTACGCTGATCCATAGCAAGAATAATCGTAAGTATAAGGAATATAAAGATGAGAACGACCCGGTAGCGGATATCCTGACATTTGTAAATGGTGACAAACGTTCCATCATCGGTGAAGCCATCTACGAGAAACGTTTTACTAACCTGCAATTAAGTGGGGGTGTACGCCATTACCAGATGCGCACAGAGAATGAATATACCGGTTCCAACCCTACCACCTCCAAGATGAATCAGTCACAAAGTTCCGCCTTTTTTGAACTACAAGGTAAAGTGAGAAATTTCAGCTACGCAGGCAGTGTGGGTATGACGCGCGCATGGTTCAAGGAAGGGGATGAAGACCATACTTACTACACCTTCACTCCCACTCTGCGACTGAGCTATAATCTCAAGAAATGGGGGTTCCTGCGTTATCGTTTCAACATCAGTCCTGCTATCCCATCACTCGGTTCGCTGACGGATGTGGAACAAGCTATGGATACCATACAGATTGTACGGGGAAATCCATTATTGAAAACTTATCAACAATTTACCAATTCATTGTCATACAGCTATTCCAAGAAGAAATTCAATTTCAATCTGAGTGTACGCCATCAATATTATGACAATCCTATCATGGAAAGTGTATTCGTGGAAAACGGCAAGCTGATATTGATGGATGAAAACCAACGCTCATATCAAAACTTCAATGCAGAGTTGATGGTTGGTACGAATGGAGCGGACTTGTTCGGACTGAAAAATTTCCTCACGCTTTATGCAGCGATAGGATGTAACCGTACTTGGTCGGAAGGGGTGAACTATAACCATACATATAATGACTTCTATTATAACCTGATGATGGAGTTACAGTACAGAAGTTTCTCTTTAGGCGGACAGTTCCGGAAAGTTCAGAATTACCTGTTCGGAGAAACCATAAAGAAAAGCGAGAACCAAATGGCACTCACGGCGATGTATACCCGGCAAAATCTGCAAGTAGGATTTGGAGTGTTGTTTCCGTTTACCAACAATTATAAGGTGGGAAAAGAGCGGATCAGTACAGTAGCCCCCTTCCATTCGGAAACGTTTGTAAAAGAAACTGGGCAGATGTTTATACTCCGTATAGGATATACATTTGAATTCGGCCGTAAACACAAGGCAGGAAACAAGGGACTGAATAACAGTGATACGGATAGCGGTATCATCAATATGCAGAGATAAACGGAATTCTTATAGCTCCTCTCCGTGAGGAAAGGATGCCCAAGGGGAAAGATGGCAGAATTATACTTATTGCTTCATGTATAATTCATTAATTACCTATCTGCCATCTTCCCTGCGGGCTTTTTAAAAGGAACATCTCACATATATCAAATACCTTTAGTTATTTGATATATGTTATTGTCCCCTCCGCCAGTTTCTTTTCCTTCACAAGGGCATCGACAGGCGCATAACCCAATGCCGCACAGCCATAAACACGATGGTTTTCGGGAACTCCGAGCTCGGTCAGGTAAGCCCGCACATCAGGATCATCACATGTCTGTCCCAACTGATTTATCCAGCAAGAACCGATACCTAAAGATTTGGCAGCAAGAAAGATATTCTCTAAAGCACAGGCACAATCCATAGACGCCCACCACTGTGTAGGTTCATTGGAAACAATGACAAGCGTAGGCGCATGGTAATAGCAACAATACGTCCGGCTATGACCACGTTCTTGTAAACGAGGTTCATTACTTTTGGCAAAAGCACCTTTTATTTTCTCGTTCAGCTTTACCAACACTTCCTCATTCTGTATAGCGGTGAAGTGCCAGGTTTCAAGATGCATTCCGTTGGGTGCATATGCAGCCGCTTCAAGAATCAGGTTCAAATCTTCTGCAGAAACTTGTTGTTCTGTATAGACACGCACACTACGGCGTGACCTGATGTTTTCCAATACTTCATTCATAACTACTATCTTTTTATCAATCCAATCTTTACATTCAGTTTGAAATAATAGACTCCGTTCTCACGCTCCAAGAAACCATATTTGTCCTTATCCACCGAACTTTTCTCAAAACGGGAATTCTGATAGAGAAAATCAGCGAAAGTCTGTCTCTCCGATTTATGGTAACAAAGAACTTCGCCATTGCCGTCTGTCAGAAACATACCCCCAACTGCCGAATCCGTACCGTTGTAGATCTTGGCAGGGCGCATACCCAAAGCAAGGGCAAGCAGGAACTGCTTCATCTTGAACTCGTAAAAACCATGTTTGTTTATCAATTCGTCTTTTATCTTCAGGACGTTCATTTCTTTGATACGCTCGGTCAGTTCACTAACGCGGGTGATACCATCTAAATGCATAATACGTACCATTTCGGCCAACATCCGAGGGAAATGAAGGTCAATCATCAACAAATTGCAACGGAATACACGGTCGGCTACATCAGAATATTTCAACACACCACCCAGACGTTCAATCATCAGCATGCGTTCGGCAACTTCCGTAGGAGATTCCGGCAGAGCATTCACTTTATTGACTGTAGGTACAGCGAACTTGATGCCACTTTGTTCCAATTTCAGGTTGGCAGTACGCCCCCCATCCAGCAAAGGGTTCATAGGAGCCAGACGGCAACGAACGCTGAAACCGGTTAATGGAGCTTCGGGATGCCAGAAGGCCACGGAAAGATCCGTACGGTCGTCTGTATTTGCCTCCAAATCGTAGATATTGACAGCATCAAGAAAAGCTTCCAGACCTTCGGAGATTTCTATTTCTTCACCGGAAACAGTTTTCAACGTATGTAAAATCAATGCCGCCGCATCACCAAAATCTTCACGAGGAAAGTTTCTTCCCCCTTCGGCATTGGCGATAAATGTTTTATTCTTGTCGAGCGTACCGGTAACTATACGTACTTCATCCTGTTTGATATAATAACGGCGCGTACCGTCATGTTCTTCACGCTGTATCATCGCGACAGGCCAGCGCTTTGTATCGTTTTTCACAGCTTGCGGCATACCGAGCGATACCGCCCCGTCGGCAAGAAGGCGAAAGAAGGTGTAGAGTTCGCCCAACTCTCTTTTAGTTGCACTAAATGCCATATATTTCCTTTATTTAGTTTCAATTCTTCTCGACGCTATTATTCACTGTTCATATCAAGCGTTGGTATTTCACCTATCAAAGTGCAATGTCTCGACTTTCTCCAGTCGTGCCTGTAATTTCGGCATCATAGACTGGCGTATACGGAGTGTCATACGGCAATCCATATCGTAAGTTTGTTCAAGTATTTCCGGTTCTTCCTCTTTAACGATACGCATTACATCGTTCATAAAAGGATACTCGAAAAGAACTGTTACAGTTTCGTCTACTGTTTTCTCAACGATAGCGGCAGCGGCAATAGCTTCCGCAGCAGCAGCTTTATAAGCAACAATCAGACCACTTGTACCCAACTTTATTCCACCGAAATAGCGTACAACAATAATCAGTATATCCGTCAGTTCGTTGGAGTTGATTTGTCCCAAAATAGGTTTCCCCGCCGTACCCGATGGCTCCCCGTTGTCATTTGCCCGGAAATCTTTCCGCTCATGTCCCAGCATATAGGCATAACAGACATGGCGGGCATCGTAGTATTTCTTCTGATAAGTTTCCAGATGCGCCTTCACTTCCTCTACTGTACACACAGGTAGGGCGATAGCGATAAATTTGCTACGCTTCTCTGTATAAATCCCTTCAGAAGGGGCGATAATGGTTTTATACGTATCTTCACTCATGCTGCAAAGATACAGATTATTTAATTTCTCCTCATAAAAATGGACACGATGATTTTTTCCATAATTAATTTATGTATATTTGAAGCATTGAAAACAACTAACATTCAAAACGTATGAAACACATGATTGTTGTGATTTGCTTTCATTTGCGTATATTTGTAAGAAGAAAAGAGTAAACGAACTATCAGGTTGTAAGCAGGTATCAGGACTTCTTATTTACAACTTTAACCATAAAGTCCTTTCTACTAATATTTAGTACTATGAACAACAAACTCTTTACCTTTCTCGATCCTTTTTTAGGTTACATTGACAATGGACGTTTCTTCCGCGAACCCTTCCGTTGGTTTTACGTCATCTTTGCCGTATTGAATATACTGTTTCCCATAGCCCTGCTTATCAAGGTTATTGACATGGGGTTGTTCAAGTATATCGACGGGAAATCCATCGTTGCTTTTCTATTGATTTTCATCATTATTTGTGCAGGTGCATGGGGTAGTTTTCTGCTTTGGATGAACCGTAAGGAACGGTTGAAAGAGATCATCAAGAAGGATAACGAATTTATAGCTATTCCCGTAGTTTCACATCTCACACAGACACTGGGCGAATGGTTGGGTCTGTACATAGGGGTCATAGGTACACTGTGCTCATTGGTCATCACGGTTTTCGCAGCCAATGAAATCCGGTATATCCTTCCTATGTCCGGTACTATCTTCTTCCTGCTGCCTATATACGGCTTCCTCATTGTAGTATTTGCCCGTTTGCTTGCCGAACTGTACAGAGCCTTGGCGGCCATTGCCAACAATACCAAGAAAATTGCCGACAATACCAAAAAAGAAGTAAAACAGGAAGAAAAACTAATAGACATAGAAGGAACTGATCTCCAAGAATAAACTAAAGATTGAAAAAGAATGCATAAGGTTGTCATTGCCATTGATACCTTCAAAGGATGTTTATCCTCGATAGAAGCAGAAAAAGCGGCTACCGAGGGTATTCTTTCTGTATTTCCCGAATGTGACATTATCAGTCTGCCTATAGCTGATGGCGGAGAAGGAATGCTGGATGTGCTGATTGCCGCTACTCAAGGAAAGAGTATAACCGCCTATGCTCACGATCCGTTAATGGAACGACGGGAAACCCGGTATGGTATTTCCGGCGATGGACAAACGGCTTTCATTGAAATGGCAAATATCAGCGGCTTGCCATTGGTAGCCGTAGAACAACGAAATCCGATGCTGACAACAAGTTACGGAACAGGAGAACTGATTTTTGACGCACTGGAAAGAGGATGCCGGAATTTTATTATCGGTCTTGGAGGGAGTGCCACCAATGATGCCGGTTCAGGTATGCTGCAAGCATTGGGCTTCCGGTTTCTGAATAAAGAGGGAAACGAATTAGGAAATATCACCAAAGATAATCCAACACATCCAACAGGAAAAGTGATAAATGGGATGTGCGGACAGTTAATATCAGAAGTGGTATCTATCGATTTTTCATCTATCCACCCGGCTCTCAAGGAAAGTCATTTCACGGCAGCATGTGATGTCAAAAATCCTTTCTACGGTCTCAATGGTGCCGCTTACATTTTCGCTCCACAAAAAGGGGCTGATGAGAAAATGGTGCAAGAATTGGATAAAGGATTGGAACATATTGCCAACATCATACGTAAAGAAACAGGGAGAGATATCTCTGTTTATCCCGGTGCAGGTGCAGCCGGTGGTATGGGTGGCGGCATGCTTGCGTTTCTCCGTGCCGAACTGAAACCCGGTATAGAGTTGTTGCTGAACGTTCTCAATTTTAAAGAGCAGATAAAAGGGGCGAACCTTATCATCACCGGAGAAGGAAAATCAGACCGGCAAACCCTCATGGGAAAAGTACCCTTCGGAATACTTCGGGAAGCTCAAAAACAACATATTCCAGTTATTTTATTGGCCGGAAGTGTGGAAGACTGTGGATTATTGAGCCATGCAGGATTTCAGGGAATATTCTCTATTACCCCCTCTCCCTTGTCTTTAGAACAGGCCATGGAACCTTCATTTGCACGAATGAATATAAAAAGGACTGTAGAACAGATTTGCCGTATCCTGGCAATTAACGACGCAATTTGTAGTAAATAATACCTATCAAATCCGCAAGAAGCCATCCTATAGGAATTGACCACCAAATACCAATTACTCCGATAGAGGGTATAGAGGCCAAAATATACGAGAGTACTACACGTGTACCTAAAGATAAGACTGTAAGTATCACAGACATTCCCGGTTTACGAATGGCACGATAATAGCCATATAACAGAAATAAAATGCCTATGCCGCAATAGAAGGCACCTTCGATGCGAAGATAATCTACACCGACAGAAAGTATCTCCGTCTCATTGGAACGGACAAATATCAACATAAGTGGTTCTGCAAAAACAAATACAAGAACAGAAACGACCAGTGAAAATACAACTGCCGTAATAAATGCGCTATAAACTCCCCTACGGATACGATCATAACGCTTCGCTCCGAAATTCTGGGCTATAAAAGTGGAAAAAGCATTACCGAATTCCTGGACAGGCATATAGGCGAAAGAGTCTATTTTTACAGCTGCGGCAAAGGCTGCCATCACTGCCGTACCAAAACTATTGACAAGCCCTTGTATCATCAGAATACCAAAATTCATCACCGATTGCTGAACGCATGTAAGTAGTGAAAAGGAAGTTATTTCTTTCAGGCAGGTACGATCAAAGTGTATATCGGCAGAATGCAGCCGCAATTCCGGACGTTGCATATAAGTATATGCCGCAATTCCTAAAGCTGATATGCCTTGCGCAATGATTGTAGCAATGGCCGCACCTTCTATACCCCAATCCAACTGTAGTATAAAAAATAAATCAAGCACGATATTCAAGACGACCGATATGGACAGAAACCAAAGGGGGGTCACAGAGTCTCCTACAGCACGTAGCAACGCTGCATAAAAATTATAGATAAAAGTAAACGCAATTCCCCAGAAGATAATCCAGAGATAACTGCGCATCATTCCATAAATATCTTGCGGTACTTGCAAAAGCCGGAGAATAGGATCGAGCCAGAAAAATACAGCGACGTTCAGTACAAGAGTTACCGTTCCAATCAACACAAACGAGACAAAGATACTACGGCGTAAAGCCGATTGATCGCCGGCACCATATTGCAAAGAGAAAACCGTGCCGCTTCCCATTGACAAACCCAGCAATACAGAAATCAAAAAGATCATCAGGGTATAGGCCGAACCAACAGCAGCCAGAGCATCGGCACCAATGCATTGCCCTACAATCAAAGTATCTGCAATGTTATAACATTGTTGTAAAAAGGCCCCTACCATCATGGGCAGAGTAAAACGTAATAATGTGCTTGTTATACCTCCTTGCGTAAGGTCGCCTTGCCGAAGTTTCAATGCTGCTTATTTTGAAGTTTTTCAATTCTTTTCGGCAAAGATACAAAACCCCTCAATAATATGTTATAATCTTCAATAAGAAATGTGGAATACAAAAAAGCAGAGGATTATCCTCTGCTCTCTAAACTATTTTTGTCAGGATTCAATATCTTAACGACCTGACGAACTTCTTTATTGTTCACTTTACTGTACAGACCGATCTGCTGTCCGGGTACTGTTCCTTTTTCATTGATCAATGTCTCTTCTGACCGGGAAGATACTCCTAGAGTATCATTCACTTCGCTCTTCTTTGTATTCATACCTACTAAGTTTTAGTAACAGGTATCTTAACAAAAGAATATGAAAGATTGTTCACGTTCAGGCAATACCCAATAACCGTATTTCAAAGATTAATGTTGAAAAGGCTGGAATAGGACCGCTTGCCCGTGTACCATAACCTACTTTATAAGAAATATAAACGATCCAATGATCTCCTACATGCATTTGTTGTAACGCTATCTGCCAGCCCTCAATCACTTCATTCAAGCGAAAAGCCTCCGGACAGTTCCGTTTCCATGAGTTATCAAATTCACGACCATTGATAAGCGTTCCTTTGTAATGTACTGAAACCACACTATTAAGACGAGGGCTTGTACTCCCCTGTCCCGTTTCCAATGTCCGATAAAGTACTCCTGCAGCCAGTTCTTTCACTTCCTCTTCGGTACGTAGACTTTCCAGATATTGTTCGTTCTTGAACTTATATTCTTCTTTCTTACCCATCTTATCTTCAAATTTCCTACTTCTTTGATTACAATAATTTATGGACAATCTTTTTACATCGTATCATTTCTTTTTCCGATAAACCCGGATGTTTTCTGGTTCCTCCTCTCTCTATAGCCTTTACTACCTTAAAGCCACTCCACTTCAAGATTTCTTTCAAAGCTTTCACTACTCCCCGTGTCTGATTATAGAGTATATTAAAAGGATAAGGCGTGGTAGATGTACTTACTATAATTGCTTTTTTGCCTTTATGAAGAGGAAGAGGAATTCCCATGGAGTTTTCTCCCATCATACCATAAACCATCCGGTCAAAAAGAACTTTCAACGTACCGGGCATATTTCCCCAATAACATGGAGCACCGATAATCAACGCATCCGCTTCCTCAATAAAATGTAGAACTTGCTGTGCATCATCTTCTGGTAAACAGCATTTCAAAGTTTCACGGCATTTCATACAACCGATACAAGGATGTACTTTCAACTCCGAAGCCCGTATATAATTTGTTTCGACCTCCAAACTTTCTGCTTCTTGTTTCATCAAGTCCAACATCTTTGAAATGTTTCCCTGTCGACGAGGGCTACTATTTATTATCAATATCTTCATAAATAAAGAAACTTTCCGACAAAGGTAGGAAAATAAAGATTACTCTTTTTTCTTATTCAGTTTCAATTCGGTAATAAAAGCAATTATCAGCCCAATTCCACCAAATAACAACACACATGCACCATAAATCAAAGAAACGGTTTGTCTATAGTCCCATTGATCTTTACTTAAATATCCGGGAAGTGTAGTTACACAAAGCAGATAGCCAACCAATAGGCCTAATCCCATTCCCGTTAAAAGGCTACCTATTTTTAAAGCAGAAAAGGACAGAATATCGTAAGGTTTAAAGTCGGGCCTCTTAGGATACATTTGTTGATCAGCCATTTTTTCCAGTAAAAGCAGTCTCTCTTTTTTGCAAACAAACAGTTCAAACAGTTTGTAAATTCCTAAAGTAATGATTGCCATTACAGCAGGTACCATAATAAAATCCATCATATTCGTTATCTTTTAAATTAGTAATTTTGTTTCTTTGTACTCTTTAGACGCTATAATCTTGATTAGGTTACAGTTTATGATAAAAAAATATTTTTTGGGGAAATATGTAACCTTATATTAATAGTTGCGTCTAATAGACAAAATGAAAGACGACGAAAAATATATTATACAACGTATCTTGAATGGAGAGACTGCTCTTTATGAATACTTTTTGAATAAGTATAGCCAACAAGTCTTTACTTTGATTATCCGCATTGTCTCCAATCAAGAAGATGCTGAAGAATTGACACAAGATACTTTCTTAAAAGCTTTTCAACATCTCTCGTCTTTCAAAGGAAACTGTTCTTTTTCAACATGGATATATGCCATCGCATATAACACGGCTATATCCAATGCACGTAAAAAGAATCTTGATACTTTTGTTATGGATGATGGACCACTTGCCAATATATCGGATCAACAGGTGGACGAAGCCTTGAATAACGACAGAGAAAAACAGATTATCAAGCTAAACAAAGCGATCCAATTACTTAATTCTGATGAAAAGGCTTTAATCACTCTGTTTTATCTGGAAGAAAAAACTATTAGTGAAATCACTCTTATCTCAGGATTGACAGCAAACAACATTAAAGTAAAGTTGCATCGCATCCGCAAAAAAATATATGTACTAATGAAACAGGAGGATAAATTATGAGCGAAGAACAAAAAGATAAAGGTCTGAAGAAGACATTACAAGAACAATATTCGTTTCAGTTACCTTCTAACTTTACCTATTGTACTATGCAAAAGGTAGAAGAAAACATGCGTCTTCGCGAAAAGAAGACAGAATATCGAACATTATTAGCAACTATTATCGCTACTATATTTTTAATTGGAGTTTGTATAGCCAGCCTGATTATCTTTTTTGGAAACAGTATTCGAGAAGCATTCACTATATCTTCGATAACAAAAAGCGAAGAAATTCAAATACCCTCTTTCTACTTCCTACTCATAATAGCTGTTCTTCTTTGTCTACTATTTGATCGATGGATGAGAAAACAATACTACAAACATCATCCATAAACCATAAAAACGGGGATGATTCATAACTTCTTAAAACATCCCCGTTCAAATAAAACTCACTATATTTAGTCTAGCTTATGAATTACCAGTCCTGAACGCAATTTGGGTTCAAACCAAGTTGTCTTAGGAGGCATAATATTACCGGTATCTGCAATGTCCATCAATTGTTTCATGCTGACAGGATATAACGCCAATGCAAGTTTCATTTCCCCACTATCGACACGTTTCTTCAATTCACCCAACCCACGGATACCTCCTACAAAGTCTATTCGCTTATCTGAACGAAGGTCTTTAATACCGAGAATTTCATCCAAAATCAAATTGGAAGAAATGGTTACATCCAACACGCCGATAGGATCGTTATCATTATAAGTACCGGGATTGGCGGTAAGACTGTACCATTTACCATCCAGATAAAGAGAGAAATTATGTAAACTTTCAGGTTTATAAATATCAGCCCCTTTCTCTTCTACCTTGAAATTCTTACTAACGGCAACAAGGAATTGTTCAGGAGTCAGACCATTTAAATCCTTCACAACACGGTTGTAATCTATAATTGTCAACTGATTGGCAGGGAAACAAACAGCCATAAAATAGTTATATTCTTCATCTCCACGATGATGGAGATTTTGCTTTGCTTTTTCTGCACCTACCAAAGCAGCAGCTGCACTACGATGATGTCCATCGGCTATATAAAGGGCAGGCATCTTGGCAAATTCTTTGGTAATCGCGTCAATATCCTCTTGCTTATCTATAATCCAGAAAGTGTGACCGAAACCATCGCCCGGAGCAATAAAATCATATACCGGCTTCCCAGCTGTATAACGGGAAATAATAGTATCCAGTGTAGTATTATCAGGATAAGCAAAGAATACCGGTTCGATATTGGCATTATTCACGCGGACATGCTTCATCCGGTCCTCTTCTTTATCACGGCGGGTCAATTCATGTTTCTTGATGATACCGTTCATATAATCGGGAACGTATGCACCTACTACCAAACCGTATTGTGTTTTACCATTCATAGTTTGGGCATACACATAGTAGTTCTCTTTCTCGTCTTGGACCAGCCATCCTCTATCCTGAAACATACGGAAGTTATCGGCAGCTTTCTGATAGACACGTTCATCATGCTCATCCGTGCCAACCGGAAAATCTATTTCCGGCTTAATGATATGATACAGAGATTTTTCGTTTCCTCTTGCTTCTTCGCGTGCTTCCTCAGAATTCAATACATCGTACGGACGCGATGCAACTTCCTCTACCAAATCTTGGGGAGGGCGAACGCCCTTAAAAGGTTTAATGATTGCCATGGTAATTAGATTATTAAATGAAATATTCAGGCGCAGATTACACGGATTTCACGAAACAACAATTCCGTATAATCCACATAATCCACGCCTAAGAAATATTACTTATTTACGCGGAACTTCTCGCAACCGTCTTTCAGGAATCCTACAATCTGCTTGGCTGCTGCAATACCTGCATTGATATTGGCTTCAGCAGTCTGGGCACCCATCTTTTTAGGTGTAGAAAAATAACGTCCGGCAAACTTGGCAATAAACGTTTCATGAGCAGCGGGCATAATGTCTGTCATATACTTCAAATCAGCACGCTCTTCCATCAATTGGATAAGTTCGGCCTCGTTGATAACTTCCTTACGAGCAGTATTCACCAACAGACCTCCTTTCGGCATTTTGTTTACCAAAGCGTAGTTAATGGAATTCTTCGTTTCGGTAGTTGCAGGGATATGCAAAGAAACGACATTACAAGTAGAGTAAAGTTCTTCAGCAGAAGCAACAGCCTTCACTCCGTCTTTCTCGATTACTTCTTTTGGACAGAATGCATCAAAAGCATAAATATCCATACCAAAACCTTTGGCAATACGGGCCACATTACGACCTACATTACCGTATGCATGGATACCCAACTTCTTACCCATCAGTTCCGTACCGGAAGTACCGTTATACATATTACGAACAGCCATCACCATCAGGCCAAAAGCCAGTTCAGCAACAGCATTGGAGTTCTGTCCCGGGGTATTCATTACACACACATTATGAGCGGTAGCAGTTTCCAAATCTACATTGTCATAACCGGCACCGGCACGAACTACGATTTTCAGCTCCTTGGCTGCATCCAACACTTCAGCATCAATGATGTCGCTACGGATAATAATGGCATTAGCGTCTTTCACTGCTTCCAGCAATTTTGCTTTTTCTCCATATTTCTCCAGCAATACAAGTTCATAACCTGCTGCTTCAATCTCTTTGCGAATACCGTCCACCGCAACCTTTGCAAACGGCTTGTCTGTTGCAACTAATACTTTCATAATTCTTATAGTATTAAAAGAATTCACCACAGAGTCACACGGAGTTTCACAGAGTTTTCTCTTTTAGTTTAATCTCTGTGGGACTCTGTGCCCTCTGTGGTGAAAATTATGTTATTAATGAAGTTTCTCAAATTCCTGCATGCAGTCGATCAAAGCCTGAACACTCTCTTTCGGCATAGCATTATAGCAAGATGCACGGAAACCACCTACAGAACGGTGTCCCTTGATACCTACCATACCCTTTTCTGTAGCAAACTTCAAGAAGTCTGCTTCAAATTCTTTATATTCGGGAGCCATTACGAAGCAAATGTTCATACGTGAACGGTCTTCTTTAGCAGCAGTACCCACAAACATTTTGTTACGGTCGATTTCAGCATACAACATATCTGCTTTCTCAATAGCACGACGTTCCATTTCTTTCACACCACCTTGTGCCTTAATCCAACGCAAAGTTTGCAATGCTGCATAAATAGGAACAACAGGAGGAGTATTAAACATAGAACCACCATCCACGTGAGTCTGATAGTTCAACATAGTCGGAATATAACGTGACACTTTACCCAACGCATCGTTCTTTACTATGACGAATGTCACACCTGCCGGAGCCAAATTCTTCTGTGCACCACCATAAATACAAATATACTTAGATACATCGATTGGACGAGAGAAAATATCGGAAGACATATCGGCAACCATCGGAACATTTACATCCAGATCTTTTTTCAGTTCCGTACCATAAATCGTGTTATTAGTAGTAATATGGAAATAATCCACATCAGCCGGTACAGTGTAATCTTTCGGAATATATGTATAAGTGGCTTCAGCAGAAGAGGCAACTTCTACAACTTCACCGAAACCTTTAGCTTCTTTCATTGCCTTTTTTGCCCACACACCTGTATTCAGATAAGCAGCTTTCTTTTCAAGGAAGTTGAAAGGAACCATGCAGAATTCCAGACTGGCACCACCACCCAAGAACAGTACCGAATAACCTTCGGGGATATTGAGTAATTCTTTGAATAATGCCACGGCTTCGTCCACTACGGGTTGGAAGTCTTTAGCACGATGGCTAATCTCCATCAGGGAGAGACCGGATCCATTGAAATCTAAAATAGCCTTCGCTGTATCCTCTATCACCTCACGCGGAAGAATGGAAGGTCCTGCATTGAAATTATGCTTTTTCATTTGAAGTTTGTTTTGGTTATACAATTTCGTTGATTTGTGTCTTTCGACATGGCGAAATTAAGGAATTATTTCTGTATTACCAATCTTTCCTTATGAAAATCCTTTTTTTATCCGCATTTACCTTTCTTTTTATTGGTTTATACAAGATATATGCACCATTTTGTTATGTATACTTGCCAAGAATAGTATAAAATAGTAAATTGAAAGATAGACCCGATATTAACTTCTTATTCGATAGAAAAAGATTAAGAAAAACGTTACTTTGCTTCTTCGATCAATGTTTTCATCCCTTTAATCTTTTCATCTCGTATCAACGTGAGGAGCTGCTTTACTTTACCTCGGCGAATGGCAACAAAAGCATAGTGGTCTTTTACATCAACCTGTCCTACATCTTCTCGAGCCAATCCACCTTTTTTATATAAAAAGCCAACAATATCAACCTTATTTAGTTTATCTTTCTTTCCTTTACCGATATATATGGTAATCCAGCGAGATTTGATAGGTTTGGGAGTTTGATCCGGTATTTCAAAAATAGGAATATCTTCCGGAATATAATCTGGCCAACGTTCTTCTGAATGTAAAAGAAGATAAGATGAACCTTTTGCTTCCCAACGCGCCGTACGGCCATTGCGGTGGGTAAAGGCTTCTTCGTTGACGGGAAGATGATAATGAACCACATTGTCAATACCGGGAATATCAAGTCCCCGAGCTGCCAAGTCGGTAGAAACAAGGACAGGACAACTGCCGTTACGGAATTTATAGAGTGCACGTTCGCGGTCGGCCTGCTCCATGCCACCATGGAAAGAATCACAAGGGAATTTTTTCGATTTCAAATAACCGGTTACCCTTTCCACACTTTCACGATAATTGACGAATACTATAGTGGAACTGTCACCCAGCGTACAAAGCAATCTATAAAGCGTCTCCAGTTTATCTTTATCAGGGGATAATACCTTTTGAATATTCAAGCGTTCGGATAACACTTCAGACGTCAAATAGTTGAGTTTTATGGTACGATTTAATCCCGTAAATTGAGGTATTTCTTCTGCATCGGTAGCAGACAGCAAAATGCGTTTCTTCAATGAGGGCAACTGTCCGATCACTTCCGACATTTCATCTTGAAAGCCAAATTCAAGGCATTTATCAAATTCGTCTATGATAAGGGTATTTACCGTACCGGCATCGAAATTCTGTTTCCTCAGATGGTCATTCATTCGCCCCGGTGTACCTATAATTACAGAAGGATTGATACCTTTCATAGTCCGGTGTTCTTCCATTGCAGGACGTCCCCCATAGCAACTCATAGCTTTAAAAGGAGTATTCATGGATTTAAATACGGTTTCTATCTGCAACGCCAACTCCCGTGAGGGAACTAAAACAACAGCCTGTACTCTCCGTTCAGAAAGATTCAAAGAATTAACCAAAGGTAGCAAGAAAGCCAAAGTTTTACCGGATCCTGTAGGTGATAACAAAACAAGATCATTGTCTGATTGATAGGCATCCAATGCAGCCTCCTGCATCGGAGTAAGTTGTTCTATCTGCAAATTATGTATTATTTCCGAATATTCCATATAGTTCTTCAATTTGAGAACAAAGGTAATAAAAGAATGGGAGATACAGGGAAACAAAAGTGGCAGATAATGCAATATCATCTGCCACTTTCAATTATATATGAATAAAAAACGTATAATACATCTTTTATCCACCGAAGTTATCAAACATCAGGTTCTGAGCCGGAACACCAAGATCATCAAGCATTTTTTCAACAGCTTTAGACATAGGACCGGGACCACACATGTAGTATTCAATATCTTCTGGAGCTTCGTGATCCTTTAAATAAGTTTCGTAAATTACATTGTGAACAAAGCCCGGAGTATACTTCACGCCTGCCGCATCAGCTGCCGGATCGGGACGGTCCAGTGCAAGATGGAATGAGAAGTTCGGAAAATCTTTTTCTATTTGCAAGAAATCCTCCAGATAGAATACCTCGTTCAAAGCACGTGCACCGTAGAAGTATGACATCTTACGATCGGTTGTATGCAACGTCTTCGTCAAATGCATAATTTGCGCACGTAATGGAGCCATACCGGCACCACCACCAATCCACATCATTTCTTTTGTAGAATCGAAAATAGGATGGAAGTCGCCGTAAGGTCCACTCATAGTTACCTTATCACCCGGTTTCAAGGTAAAGATATAAGAAGAAGCGATACCCGGCATCACATCCATAAAGCCAGGACCTTGATCTTTCGGTTTGAACGGAGGAGTAGCGATACGTACTGTCAACATGATACGGTCACCCTCAGCAGGATAGTTAGCCATAGAATAAGCACGAATAGTCTCTTCTTCATTCGTACACTTCAAACCAAACAGTCCAAATTTCTCCCATGCAGGAAGATATTCCTCACCAATCAAGCTCTTATCTATATCCTTATTATAATCCATTGAGAATTTAGGTATCTTAATTTGAGCGTATGATCCCGGAATGAAATCCATGTGTTCACCTTTTGGCAATGCAACAATAAACTCTTTGATGAATGTAGCTACATTCTTATTAGAGATAACCTCACACTCCCATTCTTTCACACCAAGTACAGACTCATCAATCTTAATACCCATATCACCTTTCACTTTCACCTGACAACCCAAGCGCCAATGGTCTTGTATCTGTTTACGGCTAAAATGGGGTATCTCAGAAGGTAGGATTTCACCCCCTCCCTCCATTACCTGGCATTTACACTGTCCGCAAGAACCCTTACCACCACATGCGGAGGAAAGGAAAATGCCGTTTACTGACAATGTATTCAACAACGTTGAACCGGACTCTACCTCCAAAGTTTTATCATTATTGATAGTCAATTTCACATTACCTGACGGTACCAAGAAATTTTTGGCAACCAACAGGATAACAACAAGCAGGATGACAACCACCAGGAATACGCCAATGCTTGCTAATATCATATTCATATCCATTGTTTTATTCTTTTCTTTTAGATTTTCAAACCAGAGAAACACATGAATGCCATTGCCATCAGACCTACTGTAATAAACGTAATCCCTAAACCTTTCAACGGAGCAGGTACGTCAGAATAAGCCATCTTCTCACGAATAGCAGCCAAACCTACGATAGCCAACAACCAGCCAATACCTGAACCGAATGCATAAGAGATAGAATCCCATACATCACCGATATATTTCGGATCACTCTCACCCAACGTGATACGTTGTTGCATAAACAGTGAGGCTCCCATGATAGCACAGTTAACAGCAATCAACGGCAAAAAGATACCTAGTGAAGCGTAAAGCGAAGGACTAAAACGTTCCACAACCATTTCCACTAACTGTACGATAGCAGCAATTACGGCAATAAAAAGAATAAAACTAAGAAAACTGAGGTCAACGCCTTCAATAATCGCATTAGGACCAAGTACCTTGGTTTGCAACAAATAGTTGACCGGAAGTGTAACAACCAACACGAAAGTTACAGCTATACCCAGTCCCACGGCAGTCTTCACATTCTTCGATACGGCCAAATATGAGCACATACCAAGAAAGAACGCGAATATCATGTTGTCCACAAAGATAGAGCGGACGAATAAACTTAATAAATGTT
>ERZ824473.825-NODE-825-length-50499-cov-18.650920_pt1 | contig 50499 bp, 37 predicted proteins | sample MGYA00519874_ERZ824473 | MGnify/ENA primary metagenome ERZ824473 (study PRJEB31778, sample SAMEA3449151) | human gut metagenome | biome: human gut; feature: human-associated habitat; material: faeces | place: United Kingdom | collected 2010/2012 ... | reverse complement strand
TGGGCGCCGTGACGGTCATCTGCACCGACAAGACCGGCACGCTGACCCAGAACCGCATGCACGTGCAGGAACTGATCCGCTACGACACGCTTCCCGCACGGGAATTCGCCGAGGTCGTGGCCCTGAACACCACGGCGTTCCTCGACGCCGAAGGCCATATCATCGGCAACCCCACGGAAGGGGCGCTCCTCCAATGGCTGCATGAACACGGAGAGGACTACGAATGCCTGCGCGCCGAAGCGAAGATCGTCGACCGGCTGACCTTCTCGACCGAACGCAAATACATGGCGACGATCGTCGAGAGCGGCGTCTCGGGCCGCCGCATCCTTTCGGTGAAGGGCGCCCCGGAGATCGTGCGCACGATGTGCGCCCCGGACGGAAAGGACGCGCAGGTCGCCGAACAGCTCCTCGGATTCCAGAGCCGCGCCATGCGCACGCTGGCCGTGGCATGGGCCGAAACCGCATCGGACGACTGTCTCGAAGCGGTCAAGGCGGGCGGGCTGCATTTCGCGGCGGTGGCCGCCATCTCGGACCCTGTGCGCGAGGACGTTCCGGCGGCCGTCACGCGCTGTCTGGAGGCAGGAATCGGCATCAAGATCGTCACGGGCGACACCCCGGCCACGGCGCGCGAGATCGCCCGTCAGATCGGGCTGTGGGACGACGCCGCGGACGGCGACCGCAACCACATCACCGGCACGGAGTTCGCCGCCATGAGCGACGAAGAACTGCTGGGACGCGTGCAGGAGCTGAAGATCATGTCCCGGGCCAGGCCGCTGGACAAGCAGCGCCTCGTCAGGCTGTTGCAGCAGCGCGGCGAGGTGGTGGCCGTGACGGGCGACGGCACGAACGACGCCCCGGCGCTCAATTTCGCCAACGTAGGTCTCTCGATGGGTTCAGGGACCTCCGTGGCCAAGGACGCCTCGGACATCACGCTGCTGGACGACTCGTTCGCCTCGATCGCCACGGCCGTCATGTGGGGCCGCTCGCTCTACCGCAATATCCAGCGTTTCGTGCTGTTCCAGCTGACGATCAACTTCGCGGCCATCACCATCTGCTTCATCGGCGCGGTGTTCGGAACCGAGATGCCGCTGACCGTGGTGCAGATTCTCTGGGTGAACATCATCATGGACACCTTCGCGGCGATGGCCATGGCCTCGCTGCCGCCCAGCCCCGAAGTGATGCGCGACAAACCGCGCCCGAGGGACGAATTCATCATCACCCCCGCCATGGCCCGCACCCTCTTCACATGCGGCACGGCGATGGTGGTCGTACTGCTGGGAATGCTCTTCCGGTGGACGATCCTGCAGGGCGGACTCACGGTGGAACAGCTGACCGTGTTCTTCTCAACGTTCGTCTTCCTCCAGTTCTGGAACATGTTCAACGCCAAGGGATTCGAGACACGCCATTCGGTCTTCACATGTCTCGCCGGCTGCCGCGAATTCTTCCTGATCCTCGCGGCGATCGGCGTGGGGCAGGTGCTGATCGTGGAGTTCGGAGGTGAGGTGTTCCGCACCGAACCGCTCTCGTGGATGCAATGGGCCGAGGTGATCGGCTTCACCTCGCTGCTGGCCGTCGGCGGCGAAATCATCCGCGCGATCCACAGAAAAAGAAAGCAGTTGCGATAAAATACGATGCTCAGACGTCTGACCGCCGCCTGTCTGCTCTCATTCGTGGGCCTGGGAGCAGCTGCGCAGTTACCGGACAGTGTGGACATGAGCGCCGGAGGGGAGTTCCGGCGGCGCATCGACCGCCACACGTCGACAAAAGCCTACCGCATGTTCTTCGTCGGCACGCCGCTGATCGTAGGCGGCGTCGTGATGCAGGCCTACGACTCCGACTTCCGCCGCCTGCGCAACGGGTACAGCCGTTCGTTCCGCCACGACTACGACGACTGGCTCCAGTATGCTCCCGCCGGGGCGATGGTGGCCCTGAAAGCCTGCGGCGTCAGGGGACGCAGTTCATGGGGTCGCATGCTGGTCTCCGACGCCTTTTCGGCAGGACTCATGGCCATCGGGGTCAACTCGCTCAAATACTCCTGCCGCGTGATGCGCCCCGACGGATCGTCGCGCAACTCCTTCCCCTCGGGGCATACGGCGACGGCCTTCATGACCGCCACGATGCTCCACAAGGAGTACGGTCACCGCAGCCCGTGGTACAGCATAGGAGGCTACACCGTGGCGACGCTGACGGGCGTCACCCGCCAGCTCAACAACCGCCACTGGATGAGCGACATCATGGTAGGCGCCGGCATCGGCATCCTCGCCACGGAACTGGGATATTTCCTCGCCGACCTGATTTTCAAGGAAAAGGGACTGAACGTCACGGAGACCTGCTCGGTCTACGACCGCTACCGCCGGCCGTCGTTCCTCGGGTTCAGCCTCGGATTCTCGACCGTGCCCGGAAGCTACACGCCCTATCCCGAGATGCACATGCAGTTCCTCTCGGGACCGGCCGTCTCGGTGCAGGGCGCCTGGTTCGCGACGCCCTACTGGGGCTTCGGCGGCCGCATGTCGTGCACCAACCTGCGTGTGAAGGTCAACGGCGTTGCCCAGAACGACAACCTGGAGTGCGCGTCGATGTACGCGGGCCCCTACTTTTCCTACCCTTTTTCGATGCGGTGGCTCGTGGGCGCCAAACTGCTCGGAGGGTGCGAGATCTACAAACCGTGCCGCACGGACCTGCGCAGGCTGGAAGGACGCGCCGGATTCTCCTTCGGAACCGGACTTTCGACCACTTACCTCGCCACGCAGAACCTCGGCGTGCGGTTCACGGCCGATTACGACGTCGCACCTCCCGTGGTACGTTCGTCGCGCGAACGGCTTCACAAACTCACCTTCGGCATGGAGGTCTGCGCGGTATTCTGAAAAAAGCGGACTCCATCGGGAATCCGCCATAGAACCATAATTTGCGGCCGCTTTTACAAGAAAGGTTTTTCTGCCTCGGCCCGCACGTTTTTAACCGTAATGCCATCCTTGACGTAATCGGGAATCTCCGCGGCGACATACTGCGAAATATTGCCGGCAGTTTGGGAGCGGAGTCGCAACAACTCCGCCGTCTGACTCTCGACCACATAACTGCTCTCCCACGGAGTGCCGTCTGTATAAGTCCCCGAAAGAAGCGCCTTCTGCTCGTACACCGTAACGGTATACGTGCCGGTATATTTCGAATAACCGATCGTATTGAGGCTCTGGTAGAGTTCGAACGAACGGTCTGCCGCGAGATGCAGATAGATACTCCGCGGCAGTTCCTGACTGCCGTTCCATTGGGAAAGCACCCAACTGCCTGCCTCAAAAACAGGCCCGTCCACAGGAGGTTTTTCCGGCTCCTCGGAGTCCTCTTTACTGCCACAACCCACAGCCAATACGACGGCAAGTGCCGCAGCAAAAAATTTCAATCCGATTTTCATTGAGTGCATCCCACCCGCATCTGATCCTTACGGAGTCGGATTTACAAATATAGAAATTCGAATTCAAAATTCCAAGCCGGAATGCGAAAATCCCCGGAGGCAGACGAAACGGGCGGCCGTTGGCATAAAAAATGCACGTTCCGGACTGCGGCTTTTCCCCCGGCAGAACATTATGAAACTGCGTCTCGGTCTGATACTTCTGTTATTCGTGGCATCGGCAGGCATCCTCGTCTGGCTGTACTACGCAGCGACGCGCGAACCCCGGTCCCCGAAAGGTTCGCCGTGGGCCGAAACGCTCGCCGACCTGGACGCCTGCTGCCGCCGCAAACATGTCAAATCGGTGCAGTACGACCATTTCGCGGACATCGCGGCCGACGAGAAGCGTCACACGGCCGAACGGCTGTTCCGGGCCATGGCCTTCTCCGAGCGGTTGCAGGAGAATAACTGCGCGACGGCGATCCTCCGTCTCGGAGGCCATTATACGCCCCCGGGGAAGATCGTCATCTTCGGCGGCACGACCGACGGCAACATCGAACGGAGCATCGCCTACGAACGGCAGGCCTACGCCGGGCACGGCGGAGCCGACATCCGCCGGGCGATGGAGCGCGGAAACCGCTATGCGGCACGCATGCTGACCTGGGGTTCGGCGGGAGACATGCGGGTCATCGCCCTGCTGGAACATTACCGGCAGGAGGACCGCAACGCCCCCGATACGGGCCGGTTCGCAGTCTGCCCGAACTGCGGCAGTCTCTACACGTCGGAATACGTCGACTGTTACTGCCCCGCCTGTCTGACCGACAGTGAACGGTTCGTAAGATTCGAATAGCCCCGCGACTTTTGCCGTCAAAAGGAACTTCAAAACCATCCGCATGCCACTCTCCACGGGATTGCCCGATACCCAGATGTTTCCGATTTCAGAGGAGCGGGGGTTGCGCTCAAACGAAGCGAGGCGCTAACGGGCTGTATCGGAATACGTCCCATTCGCGCCCCGCGGGTGCAAGGGCAAAGATGCCCTGTAAAATCGGAAACTACTCTTCGTCGGTCTCCTTCATGGTGTGGTAGACGTTCACCACGTCGTCGTCCTCTTCGAGTTTCTCGACCAGTTTCTCGACCGATTCGCGGCCTTCGGCGTCAAGTTCCTTCACGTCGGTGGGGATACGCACCGATTCGCCCGAAACGATCTCGAAGCCCTTGTCGTCGAGCCACTTCTGGATGGCTCCGAACGATTCGTAGGGCGCGTAAACCGTGATGCCGTCCGCCTCGGGGTAGAACTCGTCGACCCCCAGGTCGATCATCTCCAGTTCGAGCTCCTCGGGATCGACACCCTCGGCGGCGCGGAACTTGAAGACGCATTTGTGGTCGAACAGGAAGCCCACCGAGCCGCTGTTGCCCAGCGTACCGCCGCATTTGTTGAAATACATGCGCACGTTGGCCACGGTGCGGTTGGTGTTGTCGGTGGCGGTTTCGACGAGGAACGCGATGCCGTGAGGGCCGTATCCTTCGTAGATCACCTCCTTGTAGTCGGCGGCATCCTTCTCGGTGGCACGCTTGATGGCTCGTTCGATGTTCTCCTTGGGCATGTTCTCGGCCTTGGCGTTCTGGATCAGAATGCGCAGGCGGGTGTTGCCCGACGGGTCGGAGCCTCCGGCCTTGACGGCGATCTCGATCTCTTTACCCAACTTGGTGAAGGTGCGGGCCATGTGACCCCAGCGTTTCATTTTTCGCGCTTTGCGATACTCAAAGGCTCTTCCCATAAGATTATCGTTTTTTCGGATTTTTTCTTTCGTGGTGCAAAGGTATAAAATTCGGAGTTAAAAATTAAAGATTAAAAATTAAAAATTACTTTTGTAGCGTACAAAAACACCGGAATCATGGAAATCAAGAGTCGTTTCGACCATTTCAACATCAACGTAACGGACCTCGACCGCAGCATCGCCTTCTACGACAAGGCCCTCGGGCTGCGGGAAACGGGCCGCAAAGAGGCCTCCGACGGAGGGTTCACGCTGGTCTACCTGGGCGACGGGCAAAGCCCCTTCCGCCTGGAACTCACCTGGCTGCGCGACCACGCCGCCGTGCCCTATGAACTGGGCGAGAACGAGAGCCACCTCTGCATGCGCGTGGCGGGCGACTACGACGCCGTGCGCGAGTACCACCGCGCGATGGGCTGCGTCTGTTACGAAAACCCCGACATGGGGCTCTACTTCATCAACGACCCGGACGACTACTGGATCGAAATATTACCCCTGAAATAGCCATGCAGACGCAAACCGAAATGCAGAAGGAGGTCGACGAGGCCGTGCGCACGATGCGCGCGGGCGGCATCATCCTCTACCCCACCGACACGGTCTGGGGACTGGGCTGCGACGCCACTTCCGCCGCAGCCGTGGAGCGGATATACAAGCTCAAGCGGAGCGTGAACAAAAAATCGATGCTCGTGCTGTGCGCCTCGGCCGACATGATCGTCCGCTACGTCGACAAGGCCCCGGGAATCGCCTTCGAGGTGATGGAACTGGCCACATCGCCCCTGACGGCCATCCTGCCGGGAGCCTCGGGGCTTGCCGAAAACCTCATTCCCGACGAGGGGACGCTCGGCGTGCGCATCCCCGACCACGAATTCTGCCGCCGGATGCTCTGCGCCCTGGGGCGGCCCATCGTCTCGACCTCGGCCAACATCTCGGGCGAAGCGACGCCCGTGGGATTGCAGGACGTCTCCCGCGAGATCATCGACGGCGTGGATTTCGTCGTCAACCCCCGTTTCGAAGGCAAACCGACCCGCAAGGCGTCGTCGATCATCGCGTTCGGCGAAGGCGGCGAGGTGAAAATCATCCGCGAATAAGATGGCGCGCACGCTCGAAACCCCCATTCAGAAACGGTTTTCCGACATAGACCCCTTCCAGCACGTGAACAACGTCTCGCAGCAGATGTATTTCGACGTGGGCAAGATGGAATACTACGAAAAGGTGTTGGGCGCGGAGGTGCTGCTCGCAGACCTGCGCATCCTCACCGTCTCGACCTCGACCTCCTACCTGGGGCAGGTGCGGATGCACGATCCCGTGCGGGTGACGACCACCTGCGAACGGGTGGGAACGAAGAGCCTGACGCTCTTCCAGCAGCTGTTCGCCGGCGGCGAGCTGCGCAGCGAAAGCCGCTCGGTGATGGTCGTCTTCGACTTCGCACGCCAACGGAGCGAGCCGGTTCCCGACGCCTGGCGCGAACGCCTGCTGGCCGATTAGTGCTCCAGCCGTCCGTCGCCGCGCAGTTTCGGCAGGCCGTGGCGGACGTAATACTTATAGCCTATCACCACGAGGATGACACCCGCGAAGATAAAAACCGAGGCGGTGATGTTCGCGGCGTCGAAATGCGCCTGTCCGCGCGTAATGGCCAGAATGCCCGCGATCACGGGCTGGATATAGCGGTAGAGAGCCGTGTGTACCGAGGTCAGTTTCTCCGTGCCGCGGTAAAGCAGGTACATGGGCAGGACGGTTCCCAGAATGAGGATATACCCCAGTTCGGCCTGCGCATGCAGCGGAAGCCGCAGGAACGGCACGTGGTCGATGTATTTCCAAAAGAAGGGCGCCGTTATGGCCAGCCCGATGATGTAGTACCACCCCATCACGACCAGCGTGCCCAGCTTCTCCAGCTGCGGCTTGATAATCACCGTATTGACGGCGATGGCCACCACGGCCGCCAGCACGAACAGGTTGCCCTGCGCACGGCTGCCGTGCGTGAGCGAAAAGCCGTCGCCGAGAATCAGGATTCCGGCACCGGCGAGCGCGCAGACCACCCCCACGACCCGCGCCCTGATATATTTGCGCGGGTGCATCAGGTGGTCCATGATCAGCGTGAAGGCCGGGCCGAGCGTGGCGATGACCGAGGCGTCGATGGGCGTGGTGTAGGACGATCCCCAGAGCAGCATGTACATCCAGCCGTAGACGATCAGCAGCGTGACGATCAGAATGTTGCCCGCATCGCGCCACGTGATGCGGTAGGAGTAGCGGGAAAAAATCGCGAAGGGGATGAAGAAAACAGCCGCCGAAAGCACCTGCAACATGAATATCTGCTGGAAATCGAGGTAATTGCGCGTGAGGGAGACGTAGAACGAGAAATTCGCTCCGAAAAAAACGTTGGCGAAGACCAGGTCGAGATTATAGCGCGTTTTGCTCACTAAAAGGGAACCGGGCAATTATCGCACCGAATTTTACCGTATATTTGCCCCGGCTAAAAGCCGGGATTTAAGGGCAGAGGCAAGAATCGCGGTCCGGAGACTAATCGGCGCTTCGCCCCATTTAGATCCCGCTCCTTAAGCGGGTCATGAAGATGGACAAAGGAAAACTGAAAGGACATGCGGCCCTGTGGGTCGCCAACATCGTCTGGGGACTCAACGCCCCGATCGGCAAAAGCGTGCTCTGGTCCGAGACCAATCCCGGAGGGGTAAGCCCCTTCGCGCTGAGCGTCTACCGCATGGTGGGCGCCGCGCTGCTGTTCTGGGCGGTCTCGCTGCTGCTGCCCCGCGAACGGGTCGCCCCGCGCGACATCGTGCTGCTGCTCCTGGCCTCCGTCTTCGGCATTCAGCTCAACCAGATGCTGTTCCTGTGGGGACTGTCGCTCACCTCGCCCATCGACACGTCGATCATCGCCACGGTGGTCCCCGTGCTGACGATGGTGCTGGCGACGCTGTTCCTGCGCGAGCCGATCACGTGGCTCAAGGCCGGGGGCGTCTTTCTGGGATGCGCCGGGGCGCTGATCCTGATTCTCGTGAGCCAGCACGGCGCAGGCCACACGTCGAGCGTCACGGGCGACGTACTGTGCATCGTCAGCGCCGTCAGCTACGCCACATACCTCACGGCCTTCCGCAACGTGATCGTCCGCTACTCGCCCGTGACGACAATGAAGTGGATGTTCCTCTTCGCCGCCATAGTCGCCGTGGTGATCTACTACCGTCCGCTGACCGCGGTCGACTACGCCGGGCTGGCGCCCCGGACCTGGGCCGGAATCGGCTACGTCGTGGTCTGCTCCACGTTCCTCTCCTACCTGATGGTTCCCATCGGCCAGCACCACCTGCGGCCCACGGTCGTGTCGATGTACAACTACGTGCAGCCCGTCGTGGCGGTGCTGTTCACCGTGGCGATCGGCCTCGACACGTTCGGATTCACCAAGGCCGGAGCCGCGCTGTGCGTTTTCGCGGGGGTATGGCTGGTGACCAAGTCGAAATCCCGGGCGCAGCTCGACGCCGACCGGCTGAAAGGCGGCAATTAGAGACCCGGGCGGCGGCTTCAGACTCCCGTTCCGCGCCCCGCGCACAAAACGGAACCGCCCCTGAAAAGCATCGCAGCCGAATAGCCGGGGCGGACACTCCCGGAACCAAAAGGCGAACCCCGCGGGGTTCGCCTCATTTCTGCACCGGGATCAGCCCCCGTTCGGCCGCCAGCCGCTCCATCAGGGCATAGGCCGCATCGTAATCGTTGGGAATTTCGCCGTCGAGAATGGCGTTCTTGATAATCTCCTTCATGTCGCCGATCACGCGTCCCGGGCCGATGCCGTAGGTCTCCATGATCAGCTCGCCCGTGATCGGAGGCTGGAAGTTGCGGACGCGGTCGCGCTCCTCCAGGTCCTTCATCTTGCGGCGCACCAGCTCGAAATTCGAAAGGTAACGTTTCACTTTGGCGTCGATGCCCGAGGTGATGTCCGCCTCGCAAAGGGTCATCAGCGCCTCCACGTCGTCGCCCGCCTCGAACAGCAGCCGGCGCACGGCCGAGTCGGTCACGAGGTCCTCCGAGAGGATGATGGGCCGCAGGTGGAGGAACACGAGCTTCTGCACGAACTTCATGTGCTCGTTGAGCGGCAGTTTCAGCTGGCGGAAAATCGCCGGGACCATCTTCGAGCCGAGCACCTCGTGGCCGTGGAAGGTCCAGCCCACACGGGGGTCGTAGGCCTTCGTGAGCGGCTTGGCGATGTCGTGCAGCACGGCGGCCCAGCGCAGCCACAAATCGCCGCTGCGGCGCGCCACGTTGTCCAGCACCTTGAGCGTATGGATGAAATTGTCCTTATGGGCGTGACGGCCCCGCTTCTCCACCCCTTTGAGGTTGTGCATCTCGGGGAAAATCCGCTCCAGCAGCCCGGTGAGTTCCAGCAGTTCGAAGCCCATCGAAGGGACGGGCGAAAGGACGATCTTGTTGAGTTCGGTGACGATGCGTTCGCGCGAGACGATGCGGATGCGTCCGGCGTTGCGGCGGATTGCCTCGAAGGTCTCCTCCTCGATGGTGAAGCCCAACTGCGCGGCGAATCGGACGGCGCGCATCATGCGCAGGGGGTCGTCGGAAAAGGTGACGTCAGGATCGCACGGCGTGCGGATGATACACTCCTCGAGGTCCGACATCCCGTCGAAAGGATCGACCAGCTCGCCGAACGTGGCCCCGTTCAGCGACCACGCCATGGCGTTGATCGTGAAGTCACGCCGCCGCTGGTCGTCCTCCAGCGTGCCGGGTTCGACCTCGGGTTTGCGCGAATCGCGGGTATAGGACTCCCTGCGCGCCCCCACGAACTCGACTTCGACACCCCGGGCGCGGACCATCGCCGTGCCGAAGGTCTTGAAGACCGAGACCTTCGCCTTCAGTTCGCGCGCGAGCGCCTCGGCAAGCGCGATGCCGCTGCCCACGACCACCACGTCGATGTCGGTCGAGGGCCGCCGCAGGTAGTGGTCGCGGACGTAGCCGCCGACGACGAAAGCCTGCACGCCCTGCTCGTCGGCAAGGCGCGAAATCCGCCGGAATATGGGATTCGACAACGGCACGCGGCTATTTCACGTGTTGTTTGATCGCATCGCGCCACACCACGTAACCTTCGCCCGTCAGATGCAGGCCGTCGTTGGTGTAACGCTTGTCCAGCCGCCCCTCGTGGTCGGCCAGCGCCCCCCAGACGTCGAGGTAGGTGACTTCCTTCTCGTCGCACAGCGCTTCGAGCCGCTTGTTCAGCGGCACGATCAGACGGCCGTGCTCATAGTGGTTCTTAAACTTGGCGAAAGACTCGCCGTTGACGGGCAGCACGCTCTGCACGTAGATTTTCGTCCACCGCGACTCGGACTGGAAACGGTCGATGAGCCGGGCCACGTTGGCCACGATCTCGTCGGGCGAAACGCCGGCCGCCAGGTCGTTGACGCCGATCATCAGAAACAGTTTCTTGGGATGCCCCCCGACGATCGGGTCGAGACGGTCGAGCAGCCACCCCGAGCGGTCGCCGCTGATGCCGCGGTTCTTGACGTGGCGGTTGTTGAACAGTTCGGCCCACTCGCAGCCGTCGGTGATCGAGTTGCCCAGGAACACGATGTCGCTCGAATAGACCGGTAGCACCTCGAAAAGGCTGCGCCGCTGGCGGTTGTATTCGCTCTGCGCAAAGGCCGTGCCTACGGCGAACAGCGCGGCGGCAAGGATCAGGATGCGTTTCATAGTCGTCAGATTTTAAGTTCGCGCCGGTAGAGCTGCACGGTGTTTTCCAGTCCGTAGTAGAGGGCGTCGCAGATCAGCGCATGGCCGATCGACACCTCGTCGGTCCACGGAATGCGTCCGACGAACCAGCGCAGGTTCTCCAGCGAAAGGTCGTGGCCGGCGTTCAGCCCCAGCCCCTGCCGGCGTGCCTCCTCGGCAGCGGCCAGATAGGGGGCGACGGCCCGCTGCGGGTCGTCGGGATATTCGCGCGCATAGGCTTCGGTGTAGAGCTCCACGCGGTCGGCGCCGCAGGCCTTCGCCCCGGCGACCATCTCGGCCACGGGGTCCACGAAAACCGAGACCCGGATGCCCTTCTCGTGAAAACGCTTCGTCACATCGGTCAGGAAAGCACGGTTGGCCAGGGTGTCCCACCCGGCGTTCGAGGTGATGGCGTCGTGGGCGTCGGGAACCAGCGTCACCTGCGCAGGGACCACCTCCAGCACCAGGTCGATGAAACCCGGGATGGGGTTGCCCTCGATGTTCAGTTCGGTCGTGAGCACCCGTTTGAGGCCGCGCACGTCGTCGTAACGGATATGCCGCGCATCGGGACGCGGGTGAACCGTGATGCCCTCGGCGCCGAACCGCTCGATGTCCAGCGCAGCCCGGACCACGTCGGGCAGATTGCCGCCCCGCGAATTGCGCACCACGGCGATCTTATTGATGTTAACGCTTAATTTCGTCATAATTTTTACGCTGTTTCACGGAATACGGGATGCGATCCGGACAAGCTCAAATAAATTTGGCGCATCGCTCACCTTTCCGTATATTTGCCGGTGATATGCCACGTCCCGGCGCCTTGCCGGGCCGAAAAGGCCCCGGGTCGTTCCGGCGTGGTAAAGTTACTCATTTTTTCGAAACTCCGCCGATGAAAATCATACTTTTTTCCCGCGCGCAGATCGCCCACACCCCCGAGGAGATCCGCCAGCTGATCGGAACGATCGGAGCCTTCGGCTTCGATTACGCCGTCAACGAGGAGTTTGCGCCCCTGGTGCGGCAGGCCACGGGAACGGCGCTTCCGCCCGAAAGGATCTACGGCCGCTACATCGGCAAACAGCCTGCCGAAACCGTCATGGTCTGCTACGGAGGCGACGGAACGCTGCTCGAAGGGGTGCACCGTCTCTGCGGCGCGCCGATTCCCGTCATGGGCATCAACGCCGGCCACCTGGGCTTTCTGACCAGCGCCCCGAGCAACGGGCTGAACCTGATCTTCCGCGAGATAGCCGAAGGAAACATCGCGACCGAACCGCGCTCGATGCTGCGCGTCACGGGCGAATTCGCCCGGCAGCCCGAATCGCAGCTGGCGCTCAACGAATTCACCGTGCAGCGCCACGGCGCGGGAATGATCTCGGTGGAGACCTACGTCGACCGGCAGATGGTGGCCACCTACCACGGCGACGGGGTGATCGTCTCGACGCCCACCGGGTCGACGGCCTACTCGCTCAGCGCCGGAGGTCCCGTCGTGGCCCCGACGTGCCAGTGCCTGGTCATCTCGCCCCTGGCGCCCCACAACCTCACGATGCGCCCGGTGGTGATCCCCGACACGGGTGTCATCACGCTCAATGTGGACGCCCGCCGGGCCGACGCCTTCGTCACGCTGGACAACCGGACCTACCCCGTTTCGCACGGCGCGTCGTTCACCGTGGAGCGCGCCGAACAGACGATTTTTTTGGCCGTGCCGCACAATATATCATTTTACGACACGTTACGGAATAAGATGATGTGGGGAATCGACATCCGCAGTTAATCATTTATCGCATTTTTCCACAAGTTAATAGAATTTTCCCTATATTTGTGCCCTAATATGAGCGATCAGAAACGCATACCGCAACACGTCGCCATCATCATGGACGGCAACGGCCGCTGGGCCGAGTTGCGCGGCAAGGAGCGTTACGAAGGCCATGCGGCGGGCGTCGAACCCGTACGGGCGTCGTTGCGCGCCGCGGCGCGCTGGGGTGTGAAGTACCTGACGCTCTATGCGTTCTCGACCGAGAACTGGGGACGGCCCGCGGAAGAGGTGGACTCCCTGATGGAGCTTTTCTGCAAAAGCGTCGTCAACGAAACGCCCGAACTGGTCCGCCAGGGCGTCGAGGTGCGCATGATCGGCGACCGGAGCCGTTTTTCCGAGAAGGTGCAACGCTACCTGGCAGAAGCCGAGGAGCGTACCGCCGGAGGACGGACGCTGACGCTGATCCTGGCGCTCAACTACTCGTCGCGCAGCGAAATAACGCACGCCGTGCAGCAGATCGCGCGGCGCGTGGAGGCCGGCCAGATCGCCCCGTCGGAGATTTCCGAGGGCACGATCAGCACCGCGCTCTACACGGCCCCCTACCCGAACCCCGACCTGATCGTCCGCACCAGCGGCGAACAGCGGTTGAGCAACTTCCTGCTGTGGCAGGCCTCCTATGCCGAACTGTGGTTCCCCGAAGTGCTGTGGCCCGACTTCACGGAGGAGGAGTTCGACCGCGCGGTGGAGGAATACGCACGGCGCGATCGCCGCTTCGGACTGGTTAAATAGATGACTTTACTAGATTTAAATAGATGAATTATTCCGGTAAGATATTCACGGCAGCAGCTGCCCTCGTGCTTTGCTGCTCGAATATATTCGCCCAGGAGCAGAATCCGCAGGACACGACGGCGGCTCCGAAGCCTGCGATTTCAGAAAACGCCCCGATGTTCCGAAGCGAGGGCGAACCCAGGCTCTATTACATCCGCAACGTCAACGTCCACGGCGTGCAATACCTCAACCCCGAGATCCTCAAGTCGTCGGCCGGACTGATCGCAGGCGACTCGGTCTACCTGCCGAGCAACTTCATCTCCAACGCCATTTCACGGCTTTGGAGCCAGCGGTTTTTCTCGGACGTGAAGATCGGCGCCGAGATCGAGGGCGACAGCCTCGACCTGGAGGTGCTCCTCAAGGAGCGTCCCCGTGTCTACAACTGGGAATTCGAGGGCATTTCGAAGGGCAAGAAGAAGGACCTGCTGGAAAAACTCAAGCTCAAGCGCGGCAGCGAACTCTCGGACTACGTCATCGACAAGAACAAAAAGCTCATCCATAACTACTGGGCCGAAAAGGGATTCCGCAATACGGAGGTGGACGTGCGCATCGACAACGACACGCTGCGCCCGGGACAGGCCGTGACGGTGACCTTCCTGATCGACCGCAAGGACAAAGTGAAGATCGGCAAGATCAACTTCGTCGGCAACGAACAGTTCAACGACAAACGCCTGCGCCGCACGTTCAAAAAGACCCACCAGAAATCGATCAACTTCTTCAAGGGGGCCAAACTCAACGAGAACGACTACGAGGCGGACAAGGAGCTGCTGATCGACTTCTACAACTCGCGGGGCTACCGCAACGCCACCATCGTACGCGACTCGATCTACCCGATCAACGAGAAACGGCTGGGCATCGACCTCGAAGTGTCGGAAGGCAACAAATACTACATCCGCAACGTCTCGTGGGTGGGTAACTCGGTCTACGAAACCGAAGGTCTGCAACAGATGTTCGGCGTCAAGAAGGGCGACATCTACGATAAGAAGACGATGCACAAGCAACTGGGTATCGGCAAGGAGACCGATCCCGAAGCGGCATCCGTGTCGTCGCTCTACCAGAACGAAGGCTACCTGATGTCGCAGATCGAACCCGCCGAGACGATCATCGCCCCCGACTCGATCGACATCGAGGTCAAGGTCTTCGAAGGCAAGCAGTTCACCATCAACGAAGTCGGCATCACGGGCAACCAGCGCGTCGACGACGAGGTGATCCGCCGCGAGCTGGACACCCGTCCGGGAGAACTCTACAACCGCGCGCTGCTGATGCGCACCATCCGCCTGCTGGGTTCGATGGGACACTTCAACCCCGAGGCCATCATGCCCGACATCAAGCCCGTTTCGAACGAACTGGTGAACGTCAACTGGCCCCTTGAGGAGCAGGCTTCCGACCAGTTCAACATCGCCGGCGGCTGGGGTTCGGGAACCTTCGTAGGCTCGGTCGGCATCACGCTGAACAACCTCTCGATCAAAAACACCTTCAAGAAAGGCGCATGGCGTCCCTACCCGATGGGCCAGAACCAGCGGCTTTCACTCTCGGCGCAGACCAACGGTACGTATTACAAGGCCTTCGCGTTCAGCTTCACCGACCCCTGGATGGGCGGCAAGAAACCCAACTCGTTCACCCTCTCGGCGCACTTCTCGGAGCAGAACAACGCCTATTACGTATGGCAGACCAGTACGCAGTACTTCCGGACCTACGGCGTCGCAGCCGGTCTGGGCAAGCGTCTGAACTGGCCTGACCCCTATTTCACGTTCTACGCCGAAGCCAGCTACGAACGCTATGCGCTGAAAAACTGGTCGTCGTTCGTGATGACGAACGGTGCGGCCAACCTGGCATCGATCAAGCTGGTGTTCGGCCGCAATTCGGTCGACCAGCCGATCTACCCGCGCCGCGGTTCGGAGTTCAGCGCCTCGGTGCAGGCCACGCTCCCCTACTCGCTCTGGGACGGCAAGGACTACAAGAAACTGGAGCAGATCGCCAACAGTTCCAGCTCGACCACCGCAGAGGCCGACCGGGCCAACCAGGAGCGCTACCGCTGGGTGGAGTTCCACAAATGGCAGTTCAAGGCGCAGTGGTTCCAGTCGTTCCTGAAAAACTCGAACCTCGTGCTGATGCTCAAGGCCGAAATGGGATACCTCGGCAGCTACAACAAGTATAAGGTTTCGCCTTTCGAACGTTACGAAGTCGGCGGCGACGGCATGTCGGGATACAATATATACGGTATCGACATCATCGCGATGCGCGGTTACGAGGACGGCGCGCTCGACCCGGGAAGCAACTACTCGCGCGGCTACAACAAATACACCGCCGAACTTCGCTACCCGATCATCCTCAAGCCTTCGTCGCAGATCTACGTGCTGGGATTCCTCGAAGGCGGTAACGCCTTCGACTCGTGGAAGAAGTTCTCGCCCTTCAAGATCAAGCGTTCGGCCGGTTTCGGCGTCCGCCTTTACCTCCCCGTGGTGGGTATGCTCGGCATCGACTGGGGTTACGGATTCGACGCTCCGGCCAACTCCTCGACCAAGAGCGGCAGCCAGTTCCACTTCGTCCTGGGACAACAATTTTAACAGGAGCCGAACGGCCGCCCCTGCGGACCGGTGTTCAAAATCCCCTGAATCCCCTTTGCCAAAGGGTGTTCAAATAAAACGGGGCGTGGCAATAAATTTGAAAGAAAAGAGTTATATTTATAGCAGAAATCCGGAAAACCGGCTGAATATTAACTTAAAAACAACAGGAATATGAAACGGCTGATTTTAATTGCGGCATTCATTCTGACGGCAGGGACACTCGCGGCACAGAACTACATAATCGTCAACAGCGAGAAAGTGTTCAAATCGATCGACGCCTATAATACGGCTATTTCCGACCTGGATAAGCTCGCCAAGCAGTACCAGGACCAGGTAGACGCCAAGTTTGCCGAGGTCGAGGCGCTTTACAACAATTACGTGAGCCAGAAAACCTCGCTCTCGGCCGCAGCGCGCCAGACCCGCGAAAACGCCATTCTGAACAAGGAGAAGGAGGCGCAGGAGTATCAGGAAAGCCTGTTCGGGCAGGAAGGCACGCTGATGAAGAAACGCATCGAGATGATCTCTCCGATCCAGAAACGGGTCTTCGCCGCCATCGAGACCTACGCCAAGCAGGCAGGCGCCGACCTGGTGCTCGACTCGGCGAACAACCCCACGCTGCTCTACACCAACCCTTCGGTAGAGCGGACGCAGCAGGTGATCGACGCACTCAAAAAATAACCGACATCAAAACATTAACTGATAAAACTGTATGAAAAAAGCAATCAAACTGACCCTTGCGGTTGTGCTGGTGATGGGCTCCACATCGCTCTTCGCCCAGAAATTCGGACGCATCAATACCCAGGAAATCATCATGGCGATGCCCGAGACCAAGACGATGCAGGAAAACATGGACACCTTCGCCAAGGAATTGTCGGACAACATCGAGACGATGAACGTCGAATTCAACACCAAACTGCAGGATTTCCAGAAAAACTACAACACCTTCAGCGACGCCATCAAGGAGGTGAAGGAGAAGGAGCTGAACGATATGCAGACCCGTACCCGCGAGTTCCAGGAGCGCGCACAGCAGGATTACCAGAAGAAACAGAACGAACTGCTCGCCCCGATCATCGACAAGGCGAAAAGCGCCATCGACAAGGTAGCGGCCGCAGGCGGATTCCTGGTCGTGTTCGACACTTCGACGGGATCGCTGGCCTATTTCGACGAAGCTACGCTGACGGACGTTGCACCCGCCGTGAAGAAGGAACTGGGCATCACCGACGCCCCCGCAGCAGCAGCACCTGCCGCCAAATAAATCTTCATGCGGAGCATCCGCCGACAGACCATCGAGCGCCGACCTTACGGGTCGGCGTTTTCGTTTTCATGGACCGGCAGGTCGAAAAGCGCGCGGTAGTGTTCATAAAGTCGAAGAATCGGACTTTTTGAATGATAACCAGCGGATTATTATTATATTTGTCGAAATTCAAGCGAAACAATGAACAAGACAAAATCAGAAATGCCGATATCGAGTTTTACCCTGAACGAACTCGTCACAATGGCCGGAGGCGAAAGGCGTCCGGGAATTATGGGCGAATGCATCGCCGCAAACAGCGCATCGGAAATGGAGATATTCCGGTTCCCGAGCCGCCTCGACGCTTTCATTATCGGCGTCGGAACCGAAGGCGAGACCTCCCTCACGTCAAACCTGCAGGAGTTCCGGCTCAAAAAGAATTCGCTCTTCATCTTCAACCCGAAGGACATCCTGCAAGTGCAATCCAACGACCGTTTCAAGGCCCATCTTATCGTCATCACACCGGATTTCCTCAAGCGCATCAACATCGACACCAAACGCATGATGCCGCTTTTCCTGCAATTCGGCTCGCTCCCCTGCATGGAACTCACGCACGCCGAAAGCCAGTCGCTCCGGAGTTTTATCTCAATGGTCGAGCAGGAGCTGAAAGGCCCGGAGACCGATTTTTCGAGCGAGATCATCGGCGGGCTGATCGCCGCGACGATCTACAAGGCCGGGGACATCCTGACCCACTACCTCACGGAACACCCCGAGGTCGACAGCCCGATGCACAACCGTGCGGAGGAGTATTTCAAGCAGTTCACCGAACTGCTCGGCGAACACTACAAACACGAACGCAGCGTGGGATTCTACGCCCGGCAGCTGTGCATCACGCCCAAATACCTCACCACGCTCATCAAGCGCATCAGCGGCAAATCGGTATCGGAATGGATCGACAGCTACGTGATCCTCGAAGCCAAGACGCTGCTCAAATATTCGAACATGAGCGTGCAGGAGATCGCCTATTACCTGAATTTCCCCAACCAGTCGTTCTTCGGCAGTTACTTCAAGCGCAATGCCGGCATGTCGCCGTCGCAGTACAAGGCAAAGCAGTAAAGAGCTGAACGTTAAAACGGGTAACCCACGCCGAAGTTGAGCGCCGTGTTCTTCCACTTGAAATTGTGGATCCACCGCTCGCCCGAAGGGTTGTTGGGGTTATGCAGCTGGATACCCCAGTCGAGGCGCAGCACGGCGAACTTGATGTCGAAACGCAGGCCGAGTCCCGTGTTGAATCCCAGCTGTTTGTAGAAACGGTCGAAGCGGAAGACCGTATCCTCGGACTCCCCCGAATAGTGCCGAATATACCAGATGTTGCCCAGGTCGAAGAAGGTCGCGCCGTGGATCATGCCCCAGACCGGGAAGCGCAGTTCGAGGTTGGCCTCCAGCTTCACGTCGCCCGTCTGGACCGGAAAATCGTTGTGAGGATTGGCCACCGAACCCTGCCCGAGGGTTCGGGGCGTCCAGCCGCGCATGCCGTTGCTGCCGCCGCAGTAGAACTGGCGGTCGAAAGGCACGGACGAAGAGTTTCCGTAGGCCATCGCCACGCCGCCGTAAAGCCGCCCCACCAGCGCCGTAGCGTCTCCCAACATGACTTTCCGGCTGACGCTCAAATCGGTGCGGAAATACTGCGAATACTCGATACCGAAAATCGTATACTGCTCCTTTCCCTTGGCCGGCGAGAAGAAGGCGTGCTCGACGGCATCGATCAGGTTGCCGGCGGTCTCGGCGTTGAAACGGATATTCGTGGCGTTTCCGCCGAGGTTCTTACGCTGGTTGTTATAGCCGTAGCCGAACGAAAGGCCGCCGATGAACTGGGTCTTGAAACTGTTGATCAGGTATTTGTTGGAGGTGTTGCCCAGGAATTCGGGATCGACCGGGCGCGTCATGTCGACCACGTTGATGTCGATCGGCCGCAGCGAGAAGGACGAATAGCGGCTGTTGGTCCACATGTAGGTAATGCCGGCGCTCGAAAGCGTACGGGCGTAATAGGGGCGGTCCTGGAAATTGATCGACAGTTCGACCTTGGTCTTCGGCTGGTTGACCGTGCGGAAACGGCCCGTGCGCCAGGGCACGAGGAACCGCGGGAAGGTCAGTCCGGTCGTGACGCCGAATTCGGTGGCCCGCTTGCGCTTGGCGTCGGGAGCCTTCATGAATTCGTAACCCGCCGTGAAGGAGAGGTCGAACGACTCGGCGCCGCGGAAAATATTGCGGTTCTGATAGCCGACGGTGGCTTTCAGACCGTAGAAACTCGACGTGGTGCTGCCTTCGAGGTCGACCTTGACGCTCTGCTTGAGCGTCGGCGTGCAGAGGATGTTGCACGCCAGGTAACCTTCGCGCGTGTAGAGCGTCTGCGTCGAGTCGGCCGAAGCGCCGATGAAGGAGACGATGTCGGTGACGTCGGCAGACCGGGGCTGCTCCTCGAAAGCGATCTTGGCGCTCTTGAAGTACCCCAGCGCCATCAGGTCGGAGTAGGCACGGTTGACCTGCGACGAATTGTAGACGTAGTTGGGATAGAGCGGCACGGCCTGTCGGAGCACCGAAGGACGCAGATTGGGCCGTTTCTCGTAGATAATGTTCAGACCGCGGTAGTAGACCGTGTCGAGCCGCGAAAGCAGCGTCGTGTCGGTCCGTGCGACAGTGGGGTCGTAATCGGGGAAAATGTTGATCCGGTCGATACGGTAGACCATGTTGTTGTCCATCACGGGCAGTCCGCGTTCGTCGTAGCCCGTAAGGTACTGCTTGACGATCAGCCGCAGGTCGATCAGCCGCTCCTTCTCGAACATCCGCGCGGCATAGGAGATGTTGTTGACCGAGAAATTGTAGTAGCCCCGCTCCTTGAGGTAGGCGGCGATGCGTTCCCGCTCGGCATCGAGGACCGACACGTCGTAAATATCGCCCGTATGCAGCAGCGTATTGACGGTGTCGGGCAACACGATCTGTTCGAGGAACTTGTCCTGGAACTCGTAGGAGATGGAGTCGATGCGGTAAGGCTCGCCCTGGCGCGTGCGGAAGGTGACCGTCGCACGCTTGCGGCGCGAAACGGTGTCGACCTGGTAGGTCGCCTGCGAGGAGAAAAACCCTTTCGAATCCATGTAGACCTTCAGGTTTTCGGCGCTCTTTTCCGTCAGCCCCATGTCCAGCGTCACGGGCGCCTGCCCGATCTTGCGCTTCCAGTTGTTCCAGCGGTTGTCCTTCGCGGGGTCGGCCTGTTCGTAGAGCCAGACGTAGAAATTCGTCCCGAGGAAGCGTTTGTTGGGAGTCTGGCGCACGTACTTCTCCATGTCGGAAGCCGTGATGCGCTCCTTGCGGGGCGTGGACCGGTCGTCCTCGATCCGGACTTTTTGCAGGAAATATTCGCCTTCGGGAATGTGGCGCGTGACGCTGCACGCCGAGCACAGCAGGCCCAGCAGCGCAACGGCGAATATGCGACACGATCCCCGCACGGCGTCAGTTGTTGAAGAATCCTTTCTCTTTCAGAAGGGCGAAATAGGACTCCGAGATGGCGAGGTTGTCCTTGCGCACGTAACGCCGCTGGGTGAAGACCTTCGCCAGATTCGGGAGATCGTTCTCCGCCAGCAGGCGTTTGGTCAGCTCCGACTCTTCGCGCTCGGCCCACAGTTCGTCGATCTCGGCGGCCGTGTAATCGGTGTATTTCTCGTAGTGGACCACGGCTTCGAGCGGCAGGCGGTCGGTCAGTTCGGGCGACTCGTCGGGATAGCCCATGACCACGGTGGTGAGGGGAATGACCCCCTTCGGAAGTTCCAGAATCTGCGAAATGTCGCCCCCGGTGTAGATCGTCGTACCGAGGTAGCAGATGCCAAGCCCGTGCATTTCGGCCTCGACGCAGAGGTTTTGCGCGGCCAGCAGGGCGTCGGTCGAAGCGTTCAGGAACCACGCGAAGTTGTCGTAGGCGGGGTCGGCATCGCGCTGCTCGCACCACATCGTGAAGCGGTGAATATCGGCGCAGACGGTCACCACGCACGGAGCCTGGCGGACCATCGGCTGGTTGAAATGGCACGGCGCAAGTTTCTCGCGGAGAGCCTGATCGCGGGTCACCACCAGCGAATAAAGCTGCATATTGCCGCAGGTCGAGGCGCGCGAGGCGGCTTCGAGGCACTCGCGCAGCACCTCCTCGGGAATGGGCGTCGGGCGGAATTTACGTATCGAACGATGCTTGAAAAGCACACTTTTCATAAAGATCTGTTTTTTGAATCCTGGCATAAACAATACAATCCGCCCGCCGTTGCACGCCCGGGCGGATATTTTTCACAAAATTAGCAAAACTTTTAGAAGTTTTACTATTTTTGCCAAGACATAACCATTCAAAAAGTGCAGACGGCATTTGCAAAATACGAAGGCGCAGGCAACGACTTCATCCTGATCGACAACCGCGAAAGCGGCTTCACGCCCCGTGCGGAACTGATCGCAGCCTTGTGCGACCGTCATTTCGGCATCGGGGCCGACGGGCTGATGACCCTCGCCCGCAACGCGGAGATCGACTGTTCGATGCGTTATTACAACGCCGACGGATCGGAGGGAGAGATGTGCGGCAACGGCGCCCGCTGTTTCGCGCTTTTCGCCGAGCACCGGGGCATCGGCGGGGAGACCAAGTTCTTCGATGCCGCGGACGGGCTTCACACCGCCCGCATCCGCCGGCTGAAAGGCACTTCGGGAGAGATCGAACTGGGCATGACCGCCGTGCGGGAGATCCGCACGGGCGACGGCTGGTGGTTTCTCAACACGGGCGTCCCGCACTACGTCGAATTCGTCGACGAACTCGAAACGGTCGACGTTACCGGCCGCGGACGGGCCATCCGCCGCGACACGGCGCGCTTCCCGCAGGGCACGAACGTCAATTTCGTGCAGATCGCAGGCGACGGAGCGATCCGCATGCGCACCTACGAACGCGGCGTGGAGAACGAGACCCTCGCCTGCGGTACGGGAGCCACGGCGGCGGCCATCGTGACGGCCTTCGCGCGACAGCCCCACACGATCGATTTCCGCATCACCGTGCTCGGAGGTGTGCTTGCGGTACGGTTTTCGCATGAACAGGGAACACAAACCTATACGGACATCCGCCTGACGGGACCGGCGCGCCGCGTCTTCGAAGGAGTGTTCGACAGCGAAAATTTCTAAAACCAACCATTCATTTCCCCATGAGAACACAAAAGGGAATCCGCGAACACGACGCGGACGAACTTCGGAAAGCCAAACGTCTCGAACCGATACGCAAGAGCGGCAAGGAACGCCACGCGCTTTACAGCAGTTTCGCCGAAGAGGACGAGGAGGAGATCCTGCCCCTCAAACGCGAATCCGTCCTCGACTACCTCGACGAAGAGGAGGAATAAATCCGGATTCAATGACCGAAAAATTCATCATGGCGGGTCCCACCGCCCTGCACATCTGCGACTCCCAGAAAGGGGACAAATGCGTCGTGCTTCTGCACGGATACCTCGAATCGATGCTCGTCTGGGAGGATTTCATTCCATTCCTCTACAAGGAACTCCGCGTGGTTACGTTAGACCTGCCCGGCCACGGCATCTCGGTCGTGACGGGCGAAGAGCATTCGATGGAGTTCCTCGCCGACACGGTGGCCGACGCCCTCCGGGCGCTGGGAATCCCCCGCTGCACGCTCGTCGGGCACTCGATGGGCGGCTACGTGGCCCTGGCCTTCTGCGAGCGCCATCCCGAAATGCTCGACGGGCTGGTGCTGTTAAGCTCGACGCCCAATGCCGACACGCCGGAGAAGGCCGGGAACCGCCGCCGCGAAATCGCCCTCGTAAAGGCCGGGAAAAAGGATGCGCTGGCCCGCGTGGCCCCCGAAGCGGGCTTCGCCGAGGACAACCGCACCCGGATGAAAGACTACATCGAGGACCTCACCGAACAGGTCGCGGTCACCGAAGACGAGGGAATCGTGGCCCTGCTCAACGGCATGATCGCCCGCAAGGACCGGAACGAAATGCTGCGCGCCTCGAAGGTTCCCCAGCTCTTCATCCTCGGCCGCAAGGACGGCTACATTCCGGTCGAAGCGGCCGAAAAGATGGTGGAAGGGCATCCGCAGGCCCGGGTCGTATGGCTCGAAAACAGCGGCCACATGGGATTCCTGGAAGAACCGGAAACCACGGCCCGGGCGATCCTCGATTTCGTCAACGGCAAATAGCGCCGTCCCGCTACTCGGCATAAATATTGAAGCTCTTCGGACGCTTCATCTCTTCGGTATAGACCCTGCCGAAACGGTCCGTCACGGTGATACGGAGGGTCGACACGGGACTTGACGCCTGCACGCTGAACAGGTGTCCCATTTTGTTGGCCGTGAACGACGGTCGGCTGCCCTTGTTCAGGCGCGGAATCGTATAGGTGATCAGGTGCAGGGGGTCGTACTCCCAGAGCCGCGTCACGGCGAGGGCGCCGCGCCCTTCCTCGGCCACCTCGATCTTCCACGCGGGGTCCCAGTTCCAGCAGTTGATGTAGACGCAGTTGTCGCTGCGCTGCCGGTCGAACGACTTTCCGTAGGCCTGCTGCGAGAACCAGTCGCGAATCGCGACCGGAGTGCCGTCGACCGTGATGGTCCTGTCGTCGAGATACGTCGCGGGATCGAGCCAGACCTTGTTCATGTCGTAGGTCCGGAACTGTATGTCGCGGTCAAGCCCCGTCCCCTTGTAATACCATGTCAAATCCTTGCCCTCCAGCTCGTAAACCCCATAGCCGCCCGGCGTTCCGTCCTTGCAGATATGACGGTCGGTATAGACGCCCGACCACCACCAGCAGGCACAGACGGCGCCCGTATTGTGGTCGATAACGGCATCCGTGAGCTGGCAGTTGCGGTTGTCGTGGCTGTGTCCCGAGAGCACGTGAACCTCCGAAAAACCTTCGAAGCAGTCCAGCAGTTGTCCGGCACGCGCCTCGTCGTAATAGGTGTTCCCGAACGAAGCATTGGGATAGGCCAGCGGCGCGTGCACCAGAACGAACAGCGGGGCCGTCCGGTCTTCGACCAGCGCGAGGTCCTTTCGCAGCCACGCCAACTGGTCTTCGGTGACATAGTTCTTATAGGACTTGTCCCCGATCGTTCCGACGGCTCCGCCGTTGTTGATATAGGCGATGTCGTCGAGGCAGACGAAGTGGGCTTTCCCGATATTGAACGAATAGTAGGTCGGCATCACCAGGTCGCGCCACTGCTGCGTGGCGGCCAGGTCCTCGGTGCAATAAGGGTCGTGGTCGTGGTTGCCGATGCAGTGGAAAGCGACCGTATTGAGGTCCTTCATCTCGGTGACGAAATCGTTAAGCGTGAAATAGTTCTTATACCAGTACTCGTCCCACGCCAGGTCGCCCATCGTCAGGATGTAGACCGGGCGCTGTTCGGTCAGGATGAGGCGGTTGACGTCGTCGACGAAATCGCGGAACTGCTCCAGGTCGTTGTTGCGGCGCGCCAGGTGGTAGTCCGTGGAGGCGACCAGCACGCAGCGGTCGTTGTCCACGGGGCGGAGCGTAAAGTCGAACTGTTCGACCGAGAGGTTCGTCGCCATGAACCTGCGCGAAATCTGCGGAATGTTCATCACCGTCTCGGGCATGTACCCCGAAGGGGTCGAAATGAAGACGCGGCCCAGCGATTTGTCCGAATAGAGGTAATAGCGCCCCTGTGCGTCGGTCGTGACGACCTCGACACCATCCGAAACGGCCACGCCGGGGAGCGGGTTGCCGTTCTTGTCCCGCACGACGCCCTTCACGTTCATGCCGGCGACGTCGGGCAGCTCTTCCAGCATGTCCGTATTGCGGATGCGGACGCTCACCCGACCGAGCCGCTGTTCCTGCTGCGCGCGCCGCACGACGGCCGCATAGGTTCCGTCGGGCAGTCCCCGCGGAATCGTCACCACGGCCTTGTCGGCCGCGGCCTCCATCGGCAGGAAATAGACCTTCACCGTGCCGCCGCCTTCAGCGACCAGTCGGAAGAGGTCCTCTTCGCCGAATCCGTGTCCGCAGACTTCGAAGGTATCCCCCACGGCGGCCACGATCTCATCGCCTGGCAGTCCGACATCGGTCACCCAGACCGCCTCGGTCACGGGAGGCCGGATTTCGCGGGTGTTGTCCCGCTCGCAGGCGATGCAGATCAGGGAAACGGCCAGGACCGCGAAGGGCAGAACCACGCCCCGGCAAAAGAACGAACTGAAAATTTCGATGCGTTTCATAGTGTCTCTTTATTCGTTGAAATTACTCGATGATCGATACCGAGGGCTGGCATTCCGTTCCGCCGCCGTCGACATTGACGATGCGCATGCCCGTATTCTGGGGTTTGGAGGCTGCCGCGCCCCGGGTCATGATTCCCGACAGGCAGCGCATCCGGAAGCGGGCCATGCCGTCCGGCGAGGACGCGGAGAGCGAGACGGTTTCAACGACTTTGCTGTATACGTCCTGCTGGAAAGCCATGTTGTAGGTGAGTTCCGTCCCGTCTTCGACCGTTGCGGTCTCCGCGTTCCGGACGGGTTTCCACACTCCGTCGTCCTGGTATTCGAGCATCCAGTATTTCGGACTCTTGTCCCCGAAGATCATCACGAACCCGATCTGCACGCGCGCACCGGCCGAAAGGCCGTCCAGGGGGCTTTCGAACAGCCAGCAGTCGCCTGTCCAGGCATAGGTCACGTTCGGGCACGACACGGGGTCCTTGCCCGTGAACGTCCACTTGGGACTCGTCTCCGAAACGCCTCCGGGGAGATACGAGAAACGGGCGGAAGAACTGCCGCGCTCGGCAGCAACGTAATGCTCCGTCGTCCAGGTCGTCTCGTAATCCGACAGATAATCCGCGCCCAGCAGCCATTGAACCCGGGATTTGGGCTGGCTGGGGACGTTCTGCACCACATCGGCTTCGGCAGAAAGCCCGTCGGCATCGTTATAAAAGCGGACTTTACCCGCGCGTGCGGCGCCCGTCGAATTGTCCGACGCCCGGAACTTATAGGTAGTGCGCCGTCCCGAACCGAACGCGGCGGACGAGGCGGAGAGTTGCGTGATCCACGGCGAGGGATCGACCGAGACTTCCGTATTGTGGTTCACGGCGACCTCGAACGTGCCGTCGGGACCGACCGTCACATTTTTCTGCACGCAGGTAATCTGCTTCACCGGCTCCATGACGATCCCCGTCACGGCATCGCTGCGCAGCGAGGTGATGCGCAGGTCATCCAGATACCAGCAGCAGTTGTCGTCGCTTTCCGAACGGATGTTCAGACGGCAGCCGCGCGTGGCGCCCGTGATCGTCAGCGTCACGTCGTACCAGCCCTGGAAGGGATCGCCGGTCCACTTGGAACCGACGGGAACCCGCCGGAGGTCGAGGGTCTCATAGGTTCCTGCCTCACAGTAGATCTCCAGCACGGCGTCGTAATCGCGCATGGTCAGCGCCCGGAACGTCACCGTCAGGTCCATCTGCTGCTCGATCTCGGCAAAGACGGGTGTCGTGAAACGTCCTTTCGAATTCGCCGTTCCGAATTTCAGACATCCGGCACGGGTATATCCGCGCAGGATTTCGCACCCCATGCCGAGCGGGTCGGTCGTATTGTCGGCCTGCTTGGGATAGAGGTCGGTCAGGGCCGTGCCGGCGCCCTGATCCTGCGCGGCAACGTTGAACATCGCGTCCGAAGGCGTCGTCGCCCACGCGAAATCGTCCTCGAAGAGCACCCAGTCGAAACCCGCGGCAGGAGCCTGCACGACGGACAGCGTCTCGGTGGCCGAGCGTTCGGCCCCGACGGCGGTGATCGAAAAACGGCCCTTGCGCGAATCGCCCGTATTGGCGGCGGGTTTCACCTCGACGGTCACGGTTTCGCCCGCCGCACCCCCGGCAGGGGTGATCTCGATCCAGTCCGGCGTCCCCTCCCGGCCGACGGTCCAGTCGTAGTTGGATTTCACGCGGAAGCGGACCGGAGCGTCGCCCGCCGCAAGCCGCACGTAATTATCGGTAAGGTCTTCGACGGCGATGACCGGGGTTTGCACCCCGCGCTGCTGGCTGACGGCGATGCGCCGTTCGGCCGTGGCCGCCCGGATGATCAGCGTACCGCTCCGCTCGGCCCCGTCGTTCTCCTCGGGCGTAACCACGATGCGGACGGACGTGCCGGCTGCGCCCTTCGAAGGTGTGACGACGGCCCAGCCGAGATCCTCCGTCCCGGCCTCCCACGCCACGTTGGCATTGACCCTGAAACTCTGCGGCATGCCTTCGGCGTCGCAGACGACGCCTCCGTCGGTAAGGCCCTCGACGACGATCGAAGGAGTGTCGGACGAGGGCTGCTGGTGAATCGTGATCACATGTTCCTGCGTTCCGGCCCGGATGGCGATCGTGCCCGTACGCAGGTCGCCGAGATTGGAATAAGGGGTGATTTTCACCTGCACCAGACCGGCGGCTCCGCCTGCGGGGCTGACTTCGGCCCACTCCAGGCCCGAGGCGGCGAGCTGCCATTCCCGGTTGCTTTCGACCGTAAAGGAGATCTGTCCGGTATCGGAAGCCGCGATGGTGAATTCCTGCTCGACACCCGAAACATGCAGTTCATCGGCTCCGGGTGCAATCCCGTCGTCGTCGGAGCACGCTCCGAGAAGCATCGGTGCAAAGACCGGAAACAGCACCGCGAAAAGGTTGGATTTGAAGGGGTTCATAATGAATCGGATTGTAAGGGTTGAGATGTTGGTCCGAGCAAAAATAAAATTAAAATGCGGCATCGGCAAGCCCCCACGCAGGTCCCGTCCGACCGTCCGCGACGGCCTCCGGAGGCGTTCCGTCACTCCCGCACGTCCGGTCTTAACGGACTTGCAACGCCTTCCGGAGCCGTTTTCCCGGGAATGACGCCGCAGCGCATCCGGACGCCGCGACCGGCGGAGCCTGAACGCATAGACAAAATTTTGACACGGGCAGACAAAAATAAAACCGGAGGAATGCGTTTCTTTGCATTACGCCCCGGAACGCCCGGGCCTCGCCACGCCACGACTTCGCGGCGTGCTCCGTTCCGGCCGATAAAAAAACGCCCCCGCGGCCGTTTGCACGCAAAAAAATCCTAAATTTGTTACAGGAACGCTTCCCGAGCCACTACCACCGATGAACCGGACCCCACATCTACCCGCCCCCATCTCCGTCCCGACCGCCGGACGCATGCTTCTCCTGGTGTTGCTGCTCTGCGTCTGCGGGAGCGTCTCCGCAGAGTCGCAGGCCGTCCAGCACCTCCCCAACCTGACGATCCGCAACTTTGCGCAGGACAAAGTCGGGTACATCTGGATCGCGACCGACAACGGACTTTGCCGCTACAACGGACAAACCTATTATTATTACCAGAGCGAGCCGGACGATCCGGGGTCGCTCCCCGCCAACCGCGTCCACGACATCCGCACTGACGCCGAGGGTACGCTCTGGATCGCCACTGCCAGCGGCATCTGCATCTACAACCCGCTGTACGACAATTTCGAACGCCTGCTGACCGAACGCGGCCTGCATCATATCGTCTGCAACGGGCGGCAGGTCGTCTGCTCGGGACCCGCGGGAATGGTGCTCTTCGACGCCGCCAGCCGGAAGGCATTGCTCCGGAAAGATTCGGAATACCACCGTCCTCTGGTGCTGGAGGCCGACGGGCAGGGCTTTCTCTGGGGCGGCAGCGCCGACGGACGGAGCATCTTCAAGTACGACCGGGAACTGGAGGTCTGCGACTCGGCGATCCTGGCCCGTCCGGCGAGGTTCCGCTGCGGATGCCGCGACCGGCAGGGCCGTATCTGGTTCGGCACGGAGCAGGGCATCGTGGCCCTCGACCCCGCAACGGGACGTCCCGCGACCGACGCCCGGCTGCTGCGGTGTCTGGCCCACGCCGCCGGATTCAACGTCACGGTACTGACTCCGGCAGACGACGGCACGGTCTACATCGGCACGCAGGGCGACAACCTCCATGCGATCGACCTCTCGAACCACACCTTCGACCGCAACATCGTAAACCGGTTCTACAAACTCAACTACACGAGCGACTTCAGCTGCGGATTCTGCGACCGCGAGGGCAACGTCTGGATCGGTACGGCCGACCGCGGATACTACGTCCGCTTCACCTATAAAAAGAATTTCACACAAATGCCACGCCTCGGCAAACAGACGCTGGGCAAATTCATCAACGCCATCACGGTCGGGGACAACGGCACGCTCTGGATCGGCAGCCACTACAAGGGGCTGCTGGGCTACAACAACCGGGAATATGCCGCACGGTGGCACACGACGGAGAACAGTCCGCTCATGCAGCAACTCCAAAGCAACGGCATCACGGCACTCCATTACGACTCGTCCGACCGCCTGTGGGTCAATATCGACGACCGGATCGCCGTATGCACGACGGAACAGGTGGCCATCCGCAGCCATACGCTGCTTCCGGAGCGGCTGCTCGTCAACCGCTTCTGCGAGGACGCACGGCAGAGGGTGTGGGCCGCCACGCGGTCGGGGCTCGCCCTTTGGGAGGGAACCCGCCTGCAAAAAATCCGGTTCCGGGACTGCGACGTACAGGACGTCGCACTGTTGGACGACACGACGATACTGGCCGCCGTGTCCGGGGAGGGCATTCGCGCCGTCGACATCCGCACCCTCGACGCCCGCCCCTGCATCGAAACATCCGACAGTCTGATCGCCAGCGCCCTGCGGCGGCCCACCTGCCTCTATTGCGGCAAGGACGGCTCGCTGTGGATCGGCACGCGCTCGGGCGGCCTGCTGCGCTACCACCCGCAGCAGGGATTCAGGAGCTACACTCTCCGGGACGGGTTCGCCAGCAACGAAATCGCCGCCGTCACGCAGGACCCCCAGGGCAACACCTGGGTAGCGACATCCTACGGGCTTGCGCTCATCACCGCCTCGACCGAGCGCGTGATCACCTATTTCCAGACGGACCGGCTCCAGACCCAGCAATTCTATCCCCACTGCTCGCTCAACACCATGTCGATGATCTATTTCGGCGGCAACACCGGACTGGCGCAGTTCGCCCCGGGGCGCGTCATCCCCAAGATCACGAAATCGCCCGTGCCGCTGGTGCTGACCGAAATCCGGATCAACAGCGTCGTCCAGCACCCTGCGGAAGGCGAAACCCTCACCCGGACACTGAACGACACCGAGCGTATCGTCCTCAACCACAAGCAGCGGAACATCGACATCGGCTACGAGGCCGTGACGTTCCTCTCGCCGGAGAACGTCCGCTACGCCTACCGCCTCTACGGCGGCGACATCGACGAGGAGTGGAACTACGTCGAGAACCGACGCAGCGCCAACTACGCACACCTGCCCGCCGGACACTACACCTTCGAACTGAAAGCCCAGAACCCCGACGGATTCTGGAACGAGGAGCCTCGGCGGCTGGAAATCGTCATCAAACCCTCGCCGCTGCTGACGTGGTACGCCTTTCTGCTCTACATCGCCGCAGCGGGCGGGGCCGCCTGGTTCGCCAACCGCCTCTACCTGCGCCGCCGGCTGCAGAAGATGGAACTGCAGCTGGCCCGCACGGAACTGGAGCGCGAAAAGGAGCTGACCAACATGAAGATCAACTTCTTCACCAATATTTCCCACGAGCTGCGCACGCCGCTCTCGCTGATCTACGGTCCGGTGAACATGCTGCCGGGCATCACCGACGAAAAACGGTCGCGCGAGCTGGTCAACCTGATCAACTACAACATCCAGCAGCTGCTCAAGCTGATCGACCAGACATTGAGCCTGAGCCGCATCGAGAACGACACCCTGCCGCTGTCGGTCTGCCGGCAGGACATCATTCCCTACGTCAGCCGCCTGACGGACGGCTTCGCCTGCCTCGCCCGCGAAAAACAGATCGACCTGCGGACGACGAGCGACCCGGAAGGACGGATGGTCGTGGCCGTGGATGTCGACAAATTCAGCAAGGTGCTTTCGAACCTCGTATCCAACGCCCTGAAATACACACCGGAAGGCGGCCACGTCGACGTCGCGCTGACGCTGACGGAGACACTTCCCGAAAAGCTGGCGGGAGCCGCACCGGCGTCGCGATACCTCGTCGTGAGCGTCACCGACGACGGAATCGGCATGAGCCAGGAGGACGTAGGACGCATCTTCGAACGCTACAAACGCCTGACACAGAGCGAACGCAGCACGATCGGAACAGGTATCGGGCTTCACTACGTCAAACAACTGCTGCTGGTGCACAAAGGCAGCATCGCGGCCGAAGTGCGGCCCGAGGGCGGCATGCGCTTCACCTTCGCCATTCCGGTCGACGAAACACTCTACGACCTCGCCGGAGAACCTGCCGTCGCCGCCGAATTCATCGACGGCATGACGGTCACCGACGCCCGGGAGATCCTGCCCGGCAGCGATCTGCCCGGGAATAGCGGGGGGGGGAATTCCGGACCGCGGCCGAAGGTCGTCCTCGTCGAAGACAACCCGCAGCTGCAACGCTACTGCCAATCGATTTTCGCCCCGCGGTTCGACGTTTTCACGGCCGACAACGGCGCCGACGGACTTGACCTGATCAACGCCGAAATGCCCGACGTGGTGATCACCGACGTCCTGATGTCGAAGATGGACGGTTACGAGCTCTGCCGCAGGATCAAGAACGACGTGCAGTTGAGTCACATCCCCGTCGTGATCCTCACGGCGAAAGTCACCGACCAGGACAAAATAGCCGGTTACCAGGAGGGCGCCGACGTCTACATGACCAAGCCGTTCAACCCCGAACTGTTGCAGACCGTCGTCGGTAACCTGCTGACCTCGCGCAGCAAGCTGCGCGACATGATCCTTTCCGAATCCGGAAAGTCCGACGCCGGAACGGAAGCCGAAACGGTGAAACTCTCCGCGGCCGACCGGGCCTTCGTGGACAAACTGCGCGGACTGATCGACAGCAACATCTCGGACAGCACGCTCAACATCAACGCCTTGAGCGGCGAAATGTGCATGAGCCGCGCCAGTTTCTTCCGCAAGATCAAGTCGCTGACGGGCGTCACGCCGAACAACTTCATCCTCATCTACCGCCTGAACCGCGCCGCCGAGATGATCCGCAGCCGGGAGTACCGCCTCAACGAGGTTTCCGACCTGCTGGGATTCAGTTCGCAGTCGCACTTCTCTCGCTGTTTCAAGCAGCATTTCGGAATTACGCCGAAAGACTATGCGGCGCGGGGGGGGGCCTGATCCCTCCGGAAGGGCAGATTGAGATTCTCATACATATTTTTAAGACTGCCGTGCCGGGGGTTTGACCCCGGCCGGAATACCTTTGCATTGACAAAACCAACCCCAGAAACCATGAAACGCATGCTTCGACTCGCACTGACCCTCTGCCTGCTTGCATCCGCCCGCCACTGCGCCGCACAGGCAATCGTCCGCAAATCCTTCGCCCGCGCCGAGCGGCAGACCGCCCTGCTGGACTCGCTGCTGACCGCCCCGGACCTTTTCCCCGCCTCGTGGAATCCGGACGGTACGATCAAGACCAACACGGCGCGGGGATGGATCAGCGGATTTTTCCCCGCCGACATCTGGCTGCTCTACGAATACACCCGCGACGCGAAATGGCTCGACATGGCCCGCCGCCGCACGGCGCCGCTCGACGCGCTGCGCCACTACACCAAAACCCACGACCTGGGATTCATGGTGGGCTGTCCCTGTCACCTCGCTTACCGCCTGACCGGAGACGATCACTACAAGCAACTGCTGATCGACGCCTCCGACGCCCTGCTCACCCGCTTCAGCCCCACCGTCGGACTGATCCGCTCGTGGGACAACAAGGGCGGCGACCCGAACCCCTACCGGGTGATCATCGACAACATGATGAACCTCGAAATGCTGTTCACGGCCTCGAGACTCACGGGCGACAAACGCTACCACGACATCGCCGTGCGCCACGCCGACAACACCCTCAAAAACCACTTCCGCCCCGACAACAGCTCGTTCCACATCGTCTGCTACGACGCCGGGACGGGCCGCGTCACCGGACAGAAAGGCGGACAGGGCCATTCGGCCGCTTCGGCCTGGTCGAGGGGCCAGAGCTGGGGTCTCTACGGTTTCACGATGTGCTACCGCGAAACGGGCGACAAACGTTACCTGGACCGCGCCGTGAAGAGCGCCGAATACTTCATCCGCCATCCCCGTCTGCCCGCGGACCTCGTGCCCTACTGGGATTACGACGCCCCGGGGATCCCCGACGAACCGCGCGACGCCTCGGCAGCGGCCATCACGGCCTCGGCGCTGCTCGAACTGGCCCGGTATGTCCCCGAAAGGGAGAAGACCTATTATAAGACCGCCCGGAAAATCCTCCGCTCGCTCGCTTCGGACCGCTACCTGATCCCCGCCGGGGAGAAGTGCGGCTTTCTCATCGACCACAGCGTCGGATCGAAACCCGCAGGCTCGCAGGTCGACGTGCCGATCATCTACGGAGACTACTATTTCCTCGAAGCGCTGCTCCGGCTGAAAAACTACAAAACACAGAAATAAGCATGAAAAAAGTTTTAGCGTCACTGACACTCCTGCTCACGGTGTGGGCCGCGGGAGCGCAGGAACACACGTCGATGAACAACCGGCAGGCCGACGGATACCGCGGCATCTGGTTCACGATCGGCCAGGCCCGTTCGGCCTACGGGGCCAAATACTCGGGCGGCCTGGGAACCTACACGATGAAGCACATCCCGATGGCGGTCTACGCGCCCCAGGCCGACAAGACCTTTTTCGTCTACGGCGGCACGCCCTCCGAAGACCGGAAATACCTGCTCTGCATGGCGGGCTGCTACGACCATAAGACCGGGATGCTGCGCCGTCCGGTTGTGGTTTTCGACAAGGGCGTGGACGGCGTCTGCGACCCCCACGACGACCCCACGATCCAGATCGACCGCGACGGATACGTTTGGGTGTTCGTCGCCGGACGCGCCAACAAGCGTCCCGGCATCCGCTACCGCAGCACGAAGCCCTACGACATCTCGGAATTCGAATACGTCAACGAGAGCATCATGGCCTACCCGCAGGTGCACTACCACCCCGAAAAGGGATTTTTCCTCTTCTTCACCCGTTACGACGGGGTACGGCAGCTGTTCTGCCAGACCAGCCCCGACGGCCGCGAATGGTCCGGCTACCGGCAGATCGCCTCGATCATCGACGAGGGCGAGACCAAATCGGGCCACTACCAGTTCACCAACCTCTGCGGCGACAAGCTGATGTGCTGTTTCAACCGCCACATCAACGGCGACGTGGACACCCGCACCAATATCTATTACATCCAGTCGGAGGACTGGGGCCGGACGTGGACGACGATCGACGGCAAACCCGTGGAACTGCCCATAACCCGTTCGAAAAACCCCGCCCTCGTACACGACTACCGCGCCGAACAGCGCAACTGTTACATCAAGGACATCAATTTCGGCACGGACGGACAGCCCGTGATCCTCTACCTGACGAGCGACAACCACCTGACGGGTCCCGACGGCGGCATCCGCCGGTGGCACACCGTCCGCTGGAACGGCAGCAAATGGGTTTACAGCGAGATCACCACCTCGACGCACTGCTACGACAGCGGCAGCCTCTGGATCGACCGCAACGACGTGTGGACCGTCATCGCGCCGACCGACGCCGGTCCCCAGTACTGGGGCACGGGCGGCGAAATGGTGATGTGGCGCAGCCGCGACAAGGGCCTCACGTGGGAGCGTGTCCGCACGCTGACCCACGACAGCCCGCGCAATCACGGCTATGCCCGCCGGCCGCTCAACGCCGACAAGAAATTCTACGCCTTCTGGGCCGACGGCAATCCGGACAGTTTGAGCATTTCGTACCTCTACTTCTGCAACGACAAGGGGGATGTTTTCCGCATGCCCTACTCGATGAACGCCCAGTGGCAGAAACCCGAGCCGGTTCCCGGCGGCAAACCCCGGAATTAGACACTCCTTCAAACACGACATTCAGCATGTACAAGCGACTTATCACCTCCCTGCTGCTCTGGGCAGCGATCCTCGGCGCCCCGGCGGCGGCCGAAGCCGGGAAACGCGACAGGCAGATCGCCAACCGCGTGGCGCAATGGCAGATCGACAACTTCGGCAATTACTTCTCGAAAGGCCTCCCGCGCAGCGACCAGCACTGGGCCAACGGCGCCCTCTACCGCGGCATGGTCGTCTGGGGCGAAACGTCGGGCTACAAGCCCTGCGAGGAGTTCGTGCTCACCGTCGGCCGCCGCAACGGCTGGCGCATGGGACGGCGGCAGTACCATGCCGACGACATCTGCGTCGGACAGGCTTACCTGATGCTCTACCAGCGGCATGGCGACACGGCGATGCTCCGCCCCGTTCTCCAGCGCGCCGACTCGGTCATCGCCTTCCCGGCGAAGACCCGGCTGCATATCAAGGCCAGGGACGGATCGAAACGCTGGAGCTGGTGCGACGCCCTGTTCATGGCCCCGCCGGTCTATGCCCTGCTGACCCGGATTACGGGCGATCAGAAGTACCTGCAATTCATGAACAGCGAATTCTACGCCGCGACGGCGGCGCTCTACGATCCGGCCGAGAGGCTCTATTACCGCGACGCCCGCTACATTCCCAAGCGGGAGAAGAACGGGAAGAAGGTCTTCTGGAGCCGCGGCAACGGCTGGTGCTACGCCGCGCTGGCGATCCTGCTCGACACGGTCCCCGAAAGCGACCCGACGTACGACTATTACCGGCGGCTGTTCGTCGAGATGTCCGCATCGGTCGTGGCCTGCCAGGACCGGAGCGGTTCGTGGCATCCGAGCATGCTCGACCCCGAAGCCTATCCGATGCCCGAAAACAGCGCCTCGGGGTTCTTCACCTACGGACTGGCGTGGGGCGTGAACCGCGGCCTGCTGACCGGAAGCGTCTACCGGAAGGCCGCGCGCCGGGGCTGGAAGGCCCTCTGCTCCCACGTGGACAGCGACGGACGCCTGGGCTACGTGCAGCCGATCGGCGGGTCGCCCGCCTCGACGACGCGCGAAATGACCGAAGTCTACGGCGTCGGCGCCTTCCTCCTGGCGGCCTCGGAGATCGTGAATATGTAATCCCTCGACACGAGAATCCGCGCAGGGAGGGATGCGACTTTGCGACAAAAAACAAAGACACTCGTGAAAGAAGAATCTCGTGCTTTGAGATACTTTTGACCACCAAACCTAAACAACCACCATCATGACGACCCTTAAAATCGCATGTGCGTCGCTGCTCCTCCTGTCGGGGGTCATGGCGGCGTCCTGCTCCTCGGATACGGAGACCGAAGCCGCCGACCGGGTGGAGGTCAGCGGCCTGGACGACACGGTGAGATTCACCTACGACGCCGCAGAGAGCGTCGCGTTCACCGTCGCATCGAACAAAACGTGGTCGATCGCCAAAAACGGACTCGACTGGCTGACCGTCTCGCAGATGAACGGCGGTTCGAAACTCCCGGCGACGGTCCGCCTCACGGCGGAAGCCAACGACGACCTGGAGCGCAGCGGCCATCTGACCATCTACGCCGGAGCCTTGGCGCAGACGGTGACCGTCACGCAGGAGGCCTGTCCCGTCGTGCCGACCATCACCCTGGGCGGACTTGCGGACAACACCATCGCTTTCGAATTCACCGACACCGAACCGGTCACCTTCAAACTGTACGCCAACGTCGACTGGACGGCCGACAAGCAGAACCTCGGCTGGGCCGAGGTCGCCCCGCTTTCCGGCGCGCGCAAGCAGGAGGCCACGATTACCGTGACCCCGACGGCCAACCCCGGCGACGCCCGCGAAGGTTTCGTCACGTTCCGGGCGGAGGGCATGGAGCCGGTCGTGGTGACGGTCCGCCAGGCGGCCTACCGCGACGAGCCGATGCTCGTCGTCACGGGAGCCGACGAAAATCGGCTGGCGTTCGCCAATACCCCGGAAGCCCCCACCGCGCTGCACATCCTGTGCAACCGCGGCTGGGCCATCACCAAAACGGACCTCGACTGGCTCACCGTATCGCCCGCAGCGGGCACGGCATCCGCCGAACCGGCCGAAGTGACGCTTACGGCCGAGCCGAACGACGGCGCGGCGCGCAGCGGCACGCTGACCGTCCGCGCCGACGACCCGGCGCTGGCGGATGTCGTGATCACGGTCTCGCAAGCCGCCAAAGGCAATCCCCTGCTGGCGTGGTGGACACTCTCCGACGAAACGCTCAAGACGGTCAACGCCGGCTGGCCCGCGAGCGGGAAGATCCTCCCCGACCAGCCCGCCGGAACAACCGCCTACGGGCAGTGGAACCACGTCGCCCAGACACCCGACTACACCACCAAGCTCATCATCAGCAGCGACGGCAAGGGACACTATGCCATCCAGCAGATCTGGACCGAGGACAACATGGAATTCGTCATCCCGGTGAAGAACTTCGCGGCCGGAACCTCCGTCAATTTCCGCTGCGGCATGAGCGGAACCGGAACGGCCCCCAAATACTGGTCGATAGACTATTTCGACCAGGGCGAATGGAAAACCGCAGGCACGCAGGAGTTCACCTTCCCGGTCGGCGACAAGCGGGTAACGGCGACCTTCGAGCTGACCGGCGCAAATGCCGAGACCGATATCGACCAAACGGTCACCTTCACCCAGCCCGTTGCCGACGGCAGCGTCCGCATACGCCTCCGCTGTGCCGACGGAGCCTGCCGCACGGACGGCAAATCGCTGCTGACCAAACCGGGCAGCGCCGGAACGATCCGCCTGCGCCAATGGTCGACGGGCGAACTCGACGCCATCGCCTTCTACCGGATCGACCCCTGAAAACCCCGCCGCAGGACTGCCGGCCGGTCTTCGCACCGGCCGGCGGCCCGCAGCTACAATCCCCGAACCTAAATAAACCCCATACATGGAAAAATTTCACCTCAATCCGTTTTCAATAACGCCGTCCGGGCTTCGCAGCCTGTGCATGACGCTGTTGATACTGCTGTTCGCAGCCGCTGTCGACCCGGCCGTCGCCGGGGAGCAGGCCGCCGGGACGCAGCAACCGACGATCCAGGCCAAAGGCCGCGTCGTCGACACCAACGGCGCGGCGGTCGCAGGCGCGGCGGTCACGATAAAGGGAGGAACCGCCGGCGGCACGATCACCGACGCACAGGGGGCATTCTCGCTCCGCGTCCGCAAAGGCGCCCTACTCCACGTCTCGTTCCTGGGGTACCAGGCGCGGGAAATCGCCGTTGTCGACGCCTCGCCGCTGACGGTGACTCTCACCGAAGAGGCCCACAAGGTCGAAGACGTGGTCATCGTCGGCTACGGCGTGCAGAAGAAGGAGAGCGTGCTGGGAGCCATCTCCCAGGTGAGCAACGAACAGCTCGTCAATTCCGGCACGACCAACATCACCAACGCCATCGCGGGCAAGCTCTCGGGCGTGACGACCATCCAGACAAGCGGCCAGCCGGGCAACAACGACGCCGACATCTTCATCCGCGGCGTATCGAGCTGGAACGGCTCCAAACCGCTGGTGCTGGTCGACGGCGTGGAACGCAGTTTCGCGGACCTCGATCCCAACGAGGTGGCCTCGATCTCGGTGCTGAAAGACGCTTCGGCGACCGCCGTGTTCGGCGCCAAGGGAGCCAACGGCGTGATCATCGTGACCTCCCGCACGGGACGCACGGGCAAGCCGCGCATGAACGTATCGCTCTCCTACGGACTCGACTTCCCGACGAAGATTCCCAACCACATCAGCTCGGCGCAGACGGCCTCGCTGCTCAACGTAGCGCTGAAAAACGTGCAGAGCTACGGCTCGCTGATCCCCCGGTCGGAGATCGACGAATATGCCCGGCCTTCGTCGCGGCTCAACACGATCCGCTACCCCGACAACGACTGGTTCGACATCGTCCTGCGCAACTGCGCCCAGACGGTCAATGCCAACTACAACGTCTCGGGCGGCTCCGAGCGCGTCAAATACTTCCTCTCGCTGGGCTACACCCACGAAGGCTCGATCTTCAGGGATTTCTCCGAATGGGACCACGCCAATTTCCGCTACGACCGCATCAACTACCGCTCGAACCTCGATTTCGACGTCACGAAAAGCACCAAACTGTCGGTCAAGGTCGGCGGCGTGCTGGGCATCCGCGACAAACCCACGGGCGCGAGCGTTTCGGGGCTTTTCAACATGATGTACTCCGCCTCGCCGATGATGTACCCGGCCTATTTCCCGGCATGGGTGCTGGACGAGATTCCCGACAAGGACTATCCCGACGCCACGGGCGACCGCATCTCCAGTTCCCGCACGGCCTATTTCAAGAACGTGCAGGCGACGCTCTCGACGGGCGACTTCGACCAGATCACGGACAACAAACTCTACACGGACCTCAATCTGGTACAGAAACTCGACTTCATCACCAAGGGACTTTCGCTCAAGGCCAACGTCTCGTTGAGCACCTACTATTCGCGCGTATCACAGACCGCCGCCAACACCAATCCGTCGTTCTACATCGACTGGGAGAAATACGACACGGGCGAGGGCAACCCGTGGATCTACTCCGCGGCCAGCGACGTGGTCTTCGAGCAGACGCCCTACGCCGTGACACGCGGCTCGATGGAGAACACCTACTACGCGACCTTCTACTGGGAAGGAGCGGTGGACTACAACCGCACGTTCGGCGACCACACCGTCACGGCGCTGGCGCTGTTCAACCAGCGCGAGAACATCAAGACCTCGAATTTCCCCTACCGCACGCAGGGACTCGTGGGCCGCGTGACCTACGACTACAAGCACAAATACCTGTTCGAGTGCAACCTCGGCTACACGGGATCGGAACAGTTCGCGCCCGAAAACCGCTACGGATTCTTCCCGGCGGTGGCCGTGGGATGGGTTCCGTCGCAGGAGGGGTGGTGGAAACGTGCCATGCCCTGGTGGTCGAAGATGAAAATCCGCTACTCGGACGGCCTGGTCGGCAGCGACAGTTCCGATTCGCGCTGGCTCTACTTCAGCAGCTATTCGAGCGGCAGCGACGGCTACATCTATGAAAGCGCCGCCGCCAACCTCGTGGCGCAGTGGGAGGAGGCCCGCAAGCGCGACCTGGGCATCGAGATGGGCTGGCTGAACAACCGCCTGACGCTGAACCTCGACCTGTTCGACGAGAAGCGTACCAACATGCTCGTCTCGCCCAACGTCACGATGCTGGTGGGAACCTCCTACAAGGAGGTCAACCGCGGCAGCATGAAGAAACACGGCATCGACATCGAACTGGGATGGACCGACAAGACCGCCTCGGGATTCGCCTACAACCTCTCGGCGATGGTCTCGCTCAACGAGAACCGCATCACCAACTTCGAGGATGCGCCCTACGCCCCCGATTACCAGAAGACAGCCGGAAAACCCTACAAGGGGCAGACCAACGGTGTGGACATCGTCGACTCGGGGTATTACAAATCCATCGACGACATCCACAACTACCCGGCCTACACGGCCGACTGGAACTTCGTCAACATCGGCGCCTACAAATACCTCGACTACTCGGCCGACGGACAGCTCACGGACAAGGACCTGCACGCCATCGCCGGCAGCCAGTACCCGCTGGCCATCTGCTCGTTCAACGCCGGATTCAGCTACAAGGGATTCGAATTCAGCATGCTGTGGTACGCCAACTTCGGCAAGTGGGTCGAGTACAACAAGAGCTGGGAGATCGAGTTCAACAAGGGCGACTACCGCATCACCAAGTCGCAGCTCGACTACTGGCGGCCGGACAACCGCGACGCCGACCACGCCACGCTGGTCTACGGCGGCACGTCGGGACACCCGATGTACATGTGGGCGGGCGGCAGCGGCGACGCGGGCGCCAAGATGATGCTCGCGGGCCGCACGTGGCGCAAAGCCGACTACGTGGCCCTGAAGGAGGTATACCTCGCCTACACGTTCAACGCCAAGCGCCTGCGCGACCGCGTGGGATTCCGCAGCCTGAGCCTCTACCTCACGGCGACCAACCTGTTCACCCTCTCGGGGCTGGTCGAAGGCGATCCCCAGAGCACCACCTTCACCTCCGGATTCTATCCGCAGATGACCAGCGTCAAACTGGGTGTCAAAATCGGATTCTAAAAACGGAAAGCATATGAAAAAACTGATACTATCCCTCCTGCTGGCGTGCTGCATCTCCGCCCAGGGCTGCCACTACCTCGACATGGACCCCGAAACCGGACTGGACGAAAACCAGGTGTTTTCGACGTGGGACAACTTCAAGGCCTACTTCAACAACGTCTACGAAGGGCGTACGGGCCAGAAGAGCAGCGGCGACAACATCAACATCAAACTGGGTTACCCGCTCTACATCGACTTCAACGACCGCCGCTTTACGTGGAACTCGCTGACCGACATGTGCGACGCCGGGCGCTGGCTCCGCGCGCAGCAGATCAAGGCCGGGGCGCTGGGCGCCAACGTCACCGAGTGGACCACCACCACGTCGCGCCGTCCGATCTCCTACTCGATGTTCCGCATCATCCGCGTGGCGAACAAATGTATCGAGAATATCGGCATGGTGCAGAACGCCAAGCAGATCGACAAGGACGACCTCATCGGGCAGGCCCATTTCGTCAGGGCTTTCGCCCACTTCACGCTCTGCCGCATCTTCGGCGGCATGCCCTACATCGACAAGGCGCTCGAAGCCGATGACAGCTGGGACATGACCCGTCTCTCGGCCTGGGAGACCTATGCCCGCTGCGCCGAGGACCTCGACCGGGCCTACGACTATTTCGTGGCCGCCGGGAAGGTGCGCCGCGATGCCCTTCCCGGCTCGGAGGGACACCTCACGAGCAGCGACATGGCCTACCCGAACGGCATCGCCGCCAAAGCCCTCAAGGCGCGCTGCCTCGTCTACGCCGCCAGCGAGCTGAACAACCTCCACGGCCAGAGCGACTGGCAGGACGCCGCGGATGCCTGCGCCGAAGCCATCCGCCTCGCCCAGCAGTACGGTTACGACCTGGTTCCCTTCACGGAGTGGAACAGCAACTTCTATGGCACGAAATACACCAACGAACACATCTGGGCCTGGAACTACGGCAGCAGCAAGATCAACACCACCACCTGGTCGGCGCACTTCGGTTACCCCGCTTCGAACTACACGAACGCCAGCGGCGACTGCCCGACGCAGAATTTCGTGGACCGTTTCGAGACCCTCGACGGCGATCCGCTCCTGACCGAGGCCGACCGGGCGGCAGCTGCAGCCGCGGGGCACTACAACGAGCAGGACCCCTACACGAACCGCGACCCGCGCCTGGACAAGACCATTCTCCACGACGGCAGCGTCGTGGCGGGCTGCCCGGCGGGAATCAACATCCACTACGACCCCGCCACGGGAACCTACCCGACCTCGTCGCTCAACAACAATGCCCGCACGTTCGGCATCGCCTGGGGGTCGAACGACTCGAAAGGCTACTCCAACACGGGCTACTACGTCAACAAGCTGTGGAACGGCGCGCTGGGGACCGCGGCCGCCCACCAACACACCGACCCGCTGATCCGCATGGCTGAACTCTACCTGAACTACGCCGAGGCAGTCAACGAGGCCTACGGGCCCAACGGCTCGGCCGGAGGGCTGGACCTCACGGCCGTGGAGGCCGTCAACAAGGTCCGCTCGCGGGCCGGGATGCCCGGCGTGCTCGACAGGTTCACGGGCGACGCCGCATCGATGCGCGAGCGCATCCGCAACGAGCGCTGCGTGGAACTGGCCTTCGAGGGACACCACTACTATTACGACATCCGGCGCTGGAAAATCGCCCCGCAGACGATGACCCAGACCCTGACGGGCATCTACATCGAGAAGACCGACGTCTCGGCCGAATACCCCCGCGGCCGCCGCTACATCCGCCGGGCCATCCCGTCGAACCGCCAGGCCAACTGGAAGAATGCCATGTACTACCTGCCGTTCCCGACCGAGGAGGCCAACAAGATGCAAAACTTCGTCAACAATGAACTTTGGTAGAACCCGACCGACTATGAAAAACAGCTACAAAATCCTGATAGGCACGGCGCTGCTGCTCTCCGCGGCGGCCCACGGCGCCGCGCGTCATGCCGGGCCGGGTTCCGGCGAAGAGATCACGACCGTGGAAACGCTCCGGACCGACTCCCTCGTCAGAGCCGGACGGACCATGCGCATCTACCAGAAACTCGACATGCCCTACGGCCGCACGCTCCGCAAGACGGCAGCGACAGGCAACGCCTCGACCTACTATGAGCAGGACATCGACAAATACCCGACCAACGACTTCCGCAACTCGCTCACGGGGGTCGTCGCCGGACTCACCGTGCGCGAGCTGGCGGGCGTCCCCGGCATGTACTACGGCGGAGAAACGGCCCGCACGGCCCTCTACGTGCGCGGTTTCTCCCCGGCGTATATCGTCGACGGCATGCCGGCCTACATCACCCAGCTGCAACTCGATCCCGAGGAGATCGAAAGCGTGACGCTCGTCCGCGACGTGGCCGACAAGGCGCTGTTCGGATCGCGGGCGGCCAACGGCGTGCTGCACATCACCACGCGGCGCGGACTGACCCGCGGCCGGACCATCCGGTTCGGATTCGAAAGCGGCGTCAGCATCGTGGACCGTTTTCCCGAATGGGTCGACGGCGTCGAATACGCCCGGCTCAACAACCAGGCGCGCATCAACAGCGGCTACACGCCCGTCTACTCCGACGAGGCGATCGCAGGCTTCGCCCGCAAGGACCCCAATGACCTGCAATACCCCAATGTCGATTACCGCAGCATGATGTTCACCGACACGAGGCCCTACTACAAAGCCAACGTGTCCATCGACGGAGGCACGCAGAAACTCCAGTACAGCAGCTACATCGGCTATGCCGGCGAGGGCGACATCTACAAGGTCGGCAGCAAGGCCGACTTCAACCGCATCAACGTCCGCACCTACCTCAAGGCCGCCATTACGAAGGACCTCGACATCGACTTCGGATTCGCCGGAGGACTCACCTTCCGCCGCCAGCCCCGCTACGGCTACGGCAGTTCGGCGACGATCGAGTTCGAAAACGCGCTGAGCGACGTCCTCACGGTTCCGGCCGTGGCTTTCCCGCTGGTCGTATCGCGCGACGAGGAGACGGGCAACACCATCTACGGCGTCAGCTCGACCTACAAGGACAACCCCTACGCCTCGCTCACCGAGAACGGGTTCTCCACCGACCGCGGCCGCTCGGGCGTGGTCAACGCCACGCTCACCTACGACCTCGGGTCGCTGGTCAAGGGGCTGAAATTCCAGTCCTACGCGGGGCTGAACCTCTTCAACATGACCCGCATCGGCAAGAATCCCGACTACACGGCCGTCATCTACGACCCGGCCACGGGCGAGAGCGTCAAGACCTCGCACGAAGGCACGCAGGTGTCGGGCAAGTCCAACATGGGGAAGTGGACCCACCAGGGCCTCTACCTGCACGAAAAATTGAGCTACGAATACCGCAGCGACGACCACCGCGTCGGCGCGTCGGCGACCTACTACCTCGAATCGGTGGAGCGTTCGGGAAACAGCTTCCGCGAACGCCAGCAAACGCTCATCGGGACCTTCGACTACGCCTACCGCGAAAAATACCTCTTTCAGGCCGTGATCAACTACGCCGGATCGTCGATGTTCCGCCCGGGCAAGCGTTTCGGCGTCTTTCCCTCGTTCGGGCTGGGCTGGGTGATCTCCAAAGAAGGATTCATGGAGGACGTGAGGTGGATCGACTTCCTGAAACTGCGCGGCCAGGCCGGTATTCTCGGACACGACACCTTCGGATCGCAGGAACTCTACGAAGATTACTATGTCAAAAGCTCGGGCATCAAGTTCGGTCCCTACACCACGGGCTACCAGTGGATCGGCTCGACGAACGCCTACCAGTCCTACGTCAACACCATTTCGCGGCTGGGCAACCCCGACCTGACGTGGGAGAAGCGCAAGGAGTTCTCCATAGGCATCGATGCCATGCTGCTGGGCAACCGGCTTTCGGTCGAGGCCGGCTACTACAACGCCCTGCGCGACGGCATCATCACCGACATGAGCGGCACACTGCCCGGAATCTACGGCATGGACGGCATCGATACCTACGAGAACTACAACCGCATCCGCTATCAGGGCTGGGAAGCGGCGCTCTACTGGTCGGACCGGATCGGCGAGGTGCACTACACCGTCGGCGGAAGCCTCTCGACTACACGCGGCAAGTATCTGCGCTATAACGAGAGCGTGGTTTACGACTACCAGAAAGTCACCGGTACGACGCTCGGGGCCTATCGCGGGTATGTCTGCCTGGGCAAATTCACCTCCCGGGAGGAGATCGAAGCGTCGCCCCGGCAGCTCTTCGACGACGAAGTGCAGGTGGGCGACCTGAAATACGCCGACCTGAACAACGACGGACTGATCGACAGCAACGACACGCGCGTCGTCGGCAACACCTCGCCCAAGGTCGACTACTCGGTGAGCATCAACATCCGCTACCGCAATTTCGACCTCACCGTCGTCGGAACCGGACGCGCGGGATGCGTCACGGCGATGACCAACCGCTATTTCTGGAACGGATGGAGCACCGGCGCGATCTCGGATTTCGTCCGCGACAACATCGGCGGCGACTACCCGCGCCTGGCGTACGTCAAGGCGACGAACAACTTCCAGGCGTCGGACTTCTGGCTGCGCGACGGCGGGTTCTTCAAGATTCAGAACGTAGAACTGGGCTACAACGTGCGCTTCCGCAGCCGGGCGGCCGTCAAGGGGCTGCGCATCTTCCTGCGCGGCGCGAACCTCTGCACGATCAGCGGCATCAAGGACGTGGATCCCGAGAACGTCAATGCGGGCGTCACGACCTATCCGCTCTACCGGACCTTCACCGCCGGATTCAAATTCACCTTTTAACCGAACGAGACCATGAAAAAATTGCTGATCGTCCTGTCCGCCGCCCTCCCGTTCGCAGGGTGTTCCGACTTCCTCGACCCAATGCCCAACGGCCATTATACGGACCGGAACCTGCTCGACTACCCCTCGATGATCCGGGGATTCGTCGAGAAAAGCTACGACCTGCTGCCCACCTCCTATTCGGGCGGCGAATACGTCTACCTCGACGGAGCCACCGACGACGTGGTGATCACCGCCCAAACCAACGCCATGCGGCGCTTCGCGGTCGGTTCGGGCACCCCGGCCAGCGATCCCTTCAAGACGTACTGGATACGCGACTACAAAGGCATCATGTACGCCAACAAGTTCCTCGACGATTTTCTGGGACTGAATACCCGCTACATGATCGACAACGAGCAGAACCTCCGCGTGCAACGCTCTCTGCAAGGCGACGCCTATGCGCTGCGGGCGTGGTATCAGCTGGACCTGCTCCGCAAATGGGGCGGCAGGGGCACGGACGGACGCCTGTTGGGGTTCCCGATCGTCACCCGCCCCGTCGACGTCTTCAGCGCCGACGCCGGGGAGTTCACGCGGGCGACCTACGACGAATGCGTGGAACGGATTCTGCGCGACTGCGATTCGGCGCTCTACTACCTGCCCGAGGCCAACCGCGACTGGCTGGCCGGAGATGTCGCCGTCGAGGGCGCCGTGCGCTGGCATCGGTTCGACGGTGTGGCGGTCAAGGCCATGAAGGCCCTGACCTACCTGCAATGGGCGTCGCCGGCCTTCAACCCCTCGAACGACGAGGAACGCTGGAAGGAAGCCGCCCGCTATGCCGCCGAGGTGATGGATTTCAAACTCACGCAGGACGGCGCGCACGGCTTCGACCCCGCGGCCGCGTTCGCCTGGACCGACCCGAACAGTCCCGAGATCATCTGGTCGTCGAACTACTCGAAAAGCAGCACGCTGGAGAACCTTTTCTATCCCGACGGGTTCCTCGGCTCGGGAGGCGTAGGCCCGACGCAGAGCCTCGTCGATGCCTTCCCGGCCGCCAACGGTTACCCGGTCGGCCATCCCTCGGCCGACAACGACCCGCAGAACCCCTACGCCGGCCGCGACCCGCGCCTGTACAGCACCGTTTTCTACAACGGAGCCGAAGTGCGGCGCATCACGAACAACGAGGTGATGTACACCTTCAACACCTCGGTCGGCGGACGCGACGAAGCGGGCGGGGTCAACAACACGATGACCAATTACTACATCCGCAAATACATCTATCTGGGCTGGAACAAGGCCGACGACAACATCCAAACGATGCCCAAGTCGATCTTCTTCCTGCGCTGGACACAGATGTGCCTGACCTTCGCCGAGGCTGCCAACCGGGTTTCGGGACCGACGACGCCCCTCTACGGCTACACGCCCAAACAGGCCCTCGCCTACCTGCGCAACCGCCCCACCAGCGACGGCACGCCGGGCGTAGGGGCCGCGGGCGATCCCTATCTCGACGAATGCGCGGCGGCGGGCAGGGAGGCCTTCGAGGCGCTCGTGCGCAACGAACGCCGCATCGAACTCTGCTTCGAGGGACAGCGGTTCTACGACCTGCGCCGCTGGGCCTCGGACGTGTCGGAACTGAACGGAACGATCCGCAGGCCCGTCATCACGCCCGCGGGAACCACCTTCACCGAGGTCGAAAAACGCAGCTACACCTCCCTCTACGTTCCCATCCCCTATTCGGAGATGGTCCGCATGAAGGGACTCGTACAGAACGAAGGCTGGTCCAACTGGGAATAACGCGAAAAACAAACCGTTTATGAAAAGAATATTTGCCGCATTGCTGGCCACGGCGCTCCTCACGGGCTGCTACGAGAAATACGTCAAGGATTACGATTACAGCGGCGTATACATCGCCTACCAATACGACCTGCGTACGTTCGTGGTCGGGGAGGGCATGAAATTCCAGATCGGCTCGGTGCTGGCCGGTGTCCTGTCGAACGACCGCGACCGCTCGGTCTACTACATGCTGGACGACGAACTGGTGACCGGGAACCTCGCACCCTACAACGGACTGGACGAGTTGGGACAGCCCTCCGAACCGTTCACGGCCTTCGAAGTGATGAGCGGCGCATCGACATCGGGCAACGTCAGCCAGAGCTACGTCACCGAGGCGGTCAAATCGAGCGGAATTCGGGAGCTGACGCCCCTGCCGCGCGAATACTTCCACGTCAGCCAGGAGGAGAAGATGACCGTCCCGCGGGGCCGCCATACCGGAACGATCACCGTCAGGGCCGACTCGGCGGCATTTCTCGCCGACGCGCAGGCGGGCAGCAAGCCCTACTATGCTTTCGGGTTCCGCATCACGAGCGCCGATGCCGACACGATCCTGCTCTCCAAGTCGTTCGAAGTGATCGCCGTGCGCTACGAGAACATGCTCTTCGGAAACTATTACCACGGCGGCACGACCTCCGTGGTCGATGCCACGGGCACGGTGCTCTCGTCCGAAATCTATCCGACGACGGTTCCCAGCGACGAGGGCACGCACGGCGTCTACACGCTCACGACCGTAGCGCCCGACGCCCTGACGACCAATTTCCGGGGAACGCAGGAAGGGTCGTTGCGGCTGACACTCGACGGAGCCAACGTCACGGTCGCCTCGACCGACGCCTCGCAGCCCGTCGAGGACCTCGGCAGCAGCTTCAACCGCGCGCGCCTGCTCCAGAACCGGAAAATATTCCTCCACTACCGTTACGCCAACGGCGACAACACCTACACGGTCGTCAAGGACACGCTGACGTTCCGCAACCGCATCCGCGACGGGGTGAACGAATGGCAGGACGAAAATCCCAAAAACTACGACTGACTCCGGCACACCGGACAGAACGGCCTTCGGGAGAATATCCTCCCCGAAGGCCGTTTTTACATTCCCGGAGACAAATTTCAGGCCCCGAAAGACGGGACTATGCGGGAATTGTTTACCTTTGCGTAAGGAGCCGCCTCCGGGCGCTCTGCAAAACCAACCAGGTCCTCCGGCATCAGGGTTCATCGCCGCGGGCACAAAACGAACGACCATGAACGTGGAAGAGATGATTTTCTGCCAGTGCTGCGGAATGCCGATGCAGGCCGCAGCGGATTTCGGCACGGAAGCCGACGGAACGGCCAGCGCGGATTACTGCGTTTACTGCTACAAGGGCGGTTCCTTCACCCAGGAGTGTACGATGGAGGAGATGATCCGGCATTGCGCGCAGTTCCACAAGGAATTCAAGCACGAAGACGGCAGCAGTTATACCCGTGAAGAAGCCGTCGCAAGCATGCGGCAGTTTTTTCCGAATCTCAAACGGTGGCGGAAATAGGTACGGCCAGACGGTGAATCCGGACGTATGGCGTCTGTTTTCACCGGAATTTACGGAGACACACCTCAAACTCATGCCATGATAACCCGCCATCCACTGGGACGCCAAGATTTGCGGATTAAACGCCGGGACAAGGTGCTTGAAATCGGTCCCGGACACGACCCGATGTTTCGCTCCGATGTGATCGTCGACAAATTTCCGCACGACGACACCCACCGCTGCGGGAAGGTCCTTATTTTCCCCCACCAGCAGTTCGTCGAAGCCGACGGGGAACAACTGCCGTTCAGCGAAAACGCTTTCGATTATGTGATCTGCAACCAGGTTCTCGAACATGCCGACAATCCCGCCCGGTTCATCGAAGAGATGGTCCGGGTCGGCGAACGCGGCTATATCGAGACCCCGAGCATGCTCGGCGAACTGATGTTTCCCAAGGAGTCGCACCGCTGGGTGATCCTGCTCATCGACGACAAACTCGTATTTTACGAAAAGGAGAGGATGCCGGGCAACTACCGCAACAACTACGGCGAGGTGTTTCTCAACTACCTGCCCTACCAGTCGCTACCGTTCAAGATGCTCTACGTGTCCGAACCCAACCTGCTGCTCAACCGCCTCGAATGGGAAGAGAGGGTCGAATATCTCGTAAATCCCGAAGACGACTATTACAGCAGCTTCTTCACCCGGAAATGGGACCGGGAGATGACCATGAAAATCTTCCCGCCGCGCCGGGGCCTGACCGAGATAAACCGCACACTCCGGGCCAGCTACTACCTCGTCCGGGAAAAAGTCGGACAGAAGATCCGCAAACGCCCGTCACCGATCACCCTCGACGAATACCTCGCAGAACGGGACAAATAACGATCCGCCTTACAAACCGCCTCTATCTTAAATCGGTCTTATTCGTCGGGTCCTACCCCGCAGTTCGGATGTTGCGATAAACCGCCCGCTTTAAGAAAAAATCCCCCTTCCCAAGGAGGGGAGGGCCGACTTAAGAGGCCGGGGTTAAAAGATGAAACCTTCAACGTATCTACACAACCCCAAAAAAGAAAGCCGGACCCTGTATCAGGATCCGGCTTGAAGAGGCGGCTACCTACTCTCCCACGGGAAAACCGCAGTACCATCGGCGTA
>ERZ824473.824-NODE-824-length-50528-cov-13.741624_pt1 | contig 50528 bp, 39 predicted proteins | sample MGYA00519874_ERZ824473 | MGnify/ENA primary metagenome ERZ824473 (study PRJEB31778, sample SAMEA3449151) | human gut metagenome | biome: human gut; feature: human-associated habitat; material: faeces | place: United Kingdom | collected 2010/2012 ... | reverse complement strand
GCTTCCAACTACCGGCACTCGTAAACGTCCCGCCCTGGAACTCCCATGTTTCTACTTTTCCATCTGAATTGATGAATGACACCTTCAGCCCGATATTTCTAAGTTCTTGCGGGACTAAGGATTGATGTCCTATTACTATAACGCTGTAATACACACCTTTGCGAAATCTTTTAATAAGTAAGTTTATAGATTATGGCAAAAGCAGAAGTTTTATTCAAGATTATCCGCAAATGGGAAGGCGGATGGAGTGACCACAAGAACGATAAAGGTGGTAAGACCAATATGGGCATCACCTTGTCTACATGGAAATCATGCGGTTACGACAAGGATGGTGACGGTGACATTGATGCAGATGACCTGCGTATGATTACTCCGGACGATGTTTTTCATGTTTTCAAGAAGTATTATTGGGACAAATATCAGGCTGATTTTATACATAATCAGTCCGTTGCCAACATTTGTGTGGACTGGGTATGGGCTTCAGGACGTTCCGGTATCACAAGAGTACAACAACTCCTGCAAATCAAGGTGGACGGCATTGTAGGACCTCAGACTGTTGCCAGTATCAATCTGGCCAATCAGCGGCAGCTGTTTGAAACCATCAAGGCGGATAGAATCCGATTTATTGAAGAAATCTGTAAAAGGGACCCTTCACAGGTTGTTTTCCGTAAAGGATGGCTGAACCGGATTAATGATTTTAAATTCTCTGTTCATTAAATTCTTGTCCTTTTTCCCACTCTTTTCAGCCTTTAGTTTTGTACCTGAAACTAAAGGCTTTTTTATGGCAAAAGAAACAAACCAAAGCAAGCTGGTCACAGCACCGGAATTTAAAAAGAATGTAGGTGCCTGGATGGACTCCATTATAGGCATTTCAGGCAATATTCTCCAACTCAGAACCAGGGGAACCGATGAACTGAGCCGTAGTCTGGAGAAGAAAATGAGATATGCCGAAGGGGGTACCGAAGATGAGATAAACCGCATTGCATTTAAATTCAAACAATATGGTGTATTTGTACACTATGGTGTAGGACGTGGATATACCCGTATCAATGGTGTAGTGGTCAAAGGGTATAATCTGTACAACCGAAAAAAGAAGAAATGGAGAAATGAAGACATAAAGTCTGCATTGGTTAAAAAGGGCTATTCCTATGCGGAGATAAAAAAGCAGAAATACCAAACAGGAGTCGGAACCTTTACAGTGTTACGCAAACCGGTTGATTTCATTGACGGGGTAATTAACCAACACATCACTGAATTAGCGGATATATCCGGAGAATACTACGGGGATAAAGCTTTCAAAAAAATACTGGACACATTTGATAAACTAAAAATTCAGAAGAATGGCAAAAAATAAATCAGAGAAAAGAGGTATTTATCTTTATATCGATGGAAAGGAGATAGTCAATGATGTCAATCATATTGAGAAAGAATGCCGACAGCTGACACAACGGCTGAAAACTATGACCATGGGGTCTGAAGAGTATAACCGCACCATGGCGAAGATACAGCATTTGCAAGGAATACTCAAACAGCATCGTCAGGAGATAAAAGGTATTACCGCTGAAACCAAGAAAGCAACTATCAGTATTGGTGGCATGGTGGACTGGTTCAATCGTTTTGGTGGAGTTATCTTGTCTATAATCGGTTTCCTGACAGGATTCACGCTCGCCTTACGTGCCATCAGAGACGAACGCAACAAGTTGGAGGAGTCACAAGCCGGGTTGAAGGCTTTGACCGGACTTGATGATGACAGCATCTCCTGGTTGACAGAACAGGCTAAGACACTTTCCACCACCATGACAAAGGAGGGATTGCGTGTTCGCCAGTCTGCTGCCGAAATCCTTGATGCGTTCATGTTGGTTGGTTCGGCTAAGCCGGAACTGCTTGGAGATAAGGAAGCATTGAAACAGGTCACTGAAGAAGCGATGCGATTACAAGCGGCAGCCAAGGATATTACACTCAATGAAGCGGTTGACTCTCTTACCTTATCACTTAACCAATATGGTGCGGCAGCTGACCAGGCAGGACGGTTTACCAACGTATTGGCTGCCGGTTCCCAGGCCGGTTCCGCCAATATTGCAAGTCAGGCAAAAGCTATCCGGAATGCGGGTACGGCAGCTGCTTCTGCCAATGTCCCCATCGAGCAGACGGTTGCATTGATTGAAACACTTGCCTATCGAGGCATTAAGGATGAAGTGGCTGGAACGGGATTGAAGAAATTCTTCTTGGTACTTCAGACCGGAGCTGATGAAACCAATCCTAAAATTGTGGGATTGGATAAGGCACTGGAAAACCTGAAGAATAAAAAAATGGATGCAGGCGCCATTAAGAAAATGTTCGGGGAAGAAGGTTATAACACTGCATCCGTAATCCTTCAGAACACGGAGATGGTGAAGGACTTTACCGCTGCTGTTACCGGAACTAATGTGGCGTATGAGCAGGCGGCCATAAACAGTGATACGGCACAAGCTAAACTGGAGCAGGCACGTAATAAAATGAAACTGGCGGCCATCGACCTTGGCGAGAAATTGAATCCGGCTTTGACGGTGAGTACCAATATGCTAACTAATGTCATTAAATATCTTCCGGGACTAATCGACTGGTGCAATAAATGGGGTGGCACCATTCTTTACGTGGCGTCCTGCATAGCTATTTATACTTTACGTACCAAGGCATCTACCATTGCCACTACAGCATGGAATACCGTTACCAAAGCCGCTACTGCATTACAGCTTGCCTACGGCATTGCTGTCAATACAGTTTCAGGTTATACTGTCACTTCCTTTACGCAATTGCGTAGACTCAGTACGTTAATGTCCGGTCACAATATATTGCTCAAAACCGTCCGAATATCTACTTACCTCTTTGCCGGAGCCATGCAAGTGCTTCAGGGGCGTGTGGATCTTGCTGCAAAATCCATGCAGGCAGCATGGGCGGTCATGAGGTTGAGTCCGGTTGGATGGTTGTCCACCGCGTTCTTCGCAGGTGGAGCAGCTTTCGTATATCTGTATAGACGTGCCCATGAGTATATGAATGTACAGAAAGCCACTAACCTACTGCAAGAAGAAGCTGCAAAGTCTACAGCAGACCAACGGAAGGAATTGGATGCTTTGTGGCTGGTAGCGCAGAATAACAATAATGCCATGAAGGTACGTAAGGAAGCTATGGAAAAAATCAATAAAATAGCCCCCGATTATTTAGGGGATATAACCCTGGAAACCATCAATACACAAAAAGCGGCTGATGCCAAAGCCAGATATGTAGAGCAGTTACAAAAAGAAGCGATGTTGAAAGGGGCATCCACCCATATCGAGGAGGAAAGCAAAAAACTTGTCGAATATCAGGCGGCTTTGGACAAAGCTTTATCTGGTCAGAAAAAAGCACGTGAAGGGGCTACTTATGCACAGACAGGATTTACGGCTTATGATGCTGCGGTAGAGCAACTGAAGTTTGATATAGCACACACAAAGGAAGCACTTAAAAGTTATATGACTATCTATGAACAAATAAATAACGAATTGTACTCTCCCGTTAAAGAGGTACGCACTATAGAAACTGTTACCAAAGAACTGAGTAATGCCAAAGCTGTATTGGATAAACTCAAGTCAACGAATACTGAATATTTCTCATCTGGAGAATTGATAGCCTACAATGCACAGTTGAAAAAAGCGTCTTCTGCGGTTGTTCAGCTGTCTGGTGAATTGGAAAGGTTGAAAGAAATAGAAAAGAACGGTGAAGGTACAAATGGTAGCAGTGGTGGTTCCGAATCTGAAAAAGAACGTAAAAAACGGGTGAATAAGGAATTGGAAAGGATAGAAACTGAGCATTTAGCGAAACAGACTCTATTGAAACAGCAGTATTTGTCCAATGATAAAATGACACAAGAGGAATATTTGCAGTTTTTATCAGACTTGGAAATTAAATATTTGAATGAAAAGCTCAAAATTGCTGGTTTGGAACCAGAGAAACGGGAAGAGATAAATAATCTGATTCTTGATAAACAACTCAAGCTAAAAGAAAAAATCCGTGGTATTCTCAGTGGGATAGACCAATATGCAGATGATGAGAAACAGAAGCAGCTGAATAAGTTGGATGCACAAGAAAGAAGTGAGCTATTGACATTAAAGCAGGGGCAAGAACGCAAGCTCATGTCCGAAGAAGAATACCAGCAGGCTTTATTGGACATTCGTAAGAAATATCAGAAAGAGCGGGAAAAGATACAGGGCAAAGAGGATAAAAAAGAGCAGGAATATTATAACGAAAAACTTAAAAACATAATCTCTGATGCTTATAAGTCCAAAGAAGGTAACCCGTTAAACTTTAAAGGATATTTTTCTTCATTGTATGAAGAGATGCAAAATGCACAAGAGGAATTAGACCTTAATCCGGAAAACTCTCCACTTGCAAACTATCTGGGAGGATTGGAAAATGAAGCAGAACAAAAGTTGCAAGACATTATCGGTTTACTGCAAGAAACGTCTACAGAAATAGGTAATGCGCTTGGCAATCTCATGACCGGTAATCAAGAGAGTTTTCGTGAATCTTTGAGAAGTATCCTTCAAACAATGCTTAGTTTCGTAGAGAAGGAAATGATATTGGCCATCGGTAGCGTTACGATAAAAAGCTTTTTTCTCAACCCGATAGGAGCTTTGGCCTCTGTTGGTAAGATACTCGCCATCAAAGCTGCTTTTGCTGCTGCTAAAACTGCTATCGGTAATTTCTACACGGGTGGCTACACTGGCCCAGGCAGTTGGGACCAGCCGCAGGGTATCGTCCATTCAAATGAGTTTGTCGCCAATCGTTTTGCTGTGGCTAACCCAAGTTTACGGCCAATATTTGATGCCATTGATGTGGCGCAACGCAGTGGAAATGTCGGTAATCTGACTGCTGAAGATATAGCAGCTGTGGCAGGTTCCGGAAAAAGTACACGTACTGTGCCAGCCAAGACACCCGCTACCAGTGCAACGACTACTAATGACCCGGCGATGCTGGCAATGCTGATAGATTGTACCCGTATGCTTCGCAAACTTAAGAGTCGCTTGGACGAACCGTTGGTGGCGGAAACTTATGTTACCGGTAAACGGGGTATTAACCAAGCTCAAAAAGAATACCAAATGTTGAATAACAATAAATCACGTAATAAGCAATGACCGAATTATATATTGACGGACAATTGGCTGTTCTTCCTGAAGGGTTCAGCTTTACATTTACATCCGAGAATCCTTATTTTACCCGTAGCTCTAATTATTCTATGGATGTTGAGCTTCCCATGCCTGCCAATTATGCCACATTTAAGCATATCAACCGTTTGGATGTAACAAAAGAAAAGACTATCCTTCCAGCCATGCTCATCGTTGACGGTAAATGTCTGCTTTATGGTAGTGCGGTTTTGTTGTCTGTAGAAGACACATTGGTAAAAGTACAGCTTGTATCAGGTAATGCGGAATTTAACCTTCTGACAAATGATGACATTTATATTGATGAATTAAAATTGGGCGGCCCCTATGTTCCCCCCACACCGGGGTTATTTCAGTTCTTCTTACCGGAATCGGAAATGACGACCGTCTATGGCTCGGTAGATGAAGTAGACGGGGTTTTCTTGCCGGTGTTTTACCAAGAAGCAAAAGAAGAAAACCTGGTCAATGCAGTTACGTATGAAGAGGGAACAACCAACTTCAATCCTTATTCAAGTTACTTGATAGGAAGTTTCCAACCGTATCTGCTTACAGTAATCAAAAAACTGATTGACTATTTTGGATATACTTTTGATACTACTTTCTTTGACAACAATTTCTTGCGGAACATCTATATATGCAGTGCAGTAAACTCATTCCGTATCGAAACTGCATTGCCACACTGGACTATTTCCGAGTTTTTTAACGAGTTGGAAAAGTTTTTAAGCGTAGTTACTGTTGTGGATGAACAGTCCAAAATCGTACGCTTTGTTGAACTGAACAATTATTTTTCTAATCCTGATAAGGAAATTATCAGTTACACTGAATTACTACACGAATTTACAGTCGACATAAACGAGGAGAAGAACGATAAGGATGTAACCTCTGGCAATGTCGGTTACGACCTTCCTTCCACTTCCGATGATGGTTACTTCCGACTGGATCGGAATCTGTTGAAAGCCGCTAAGAAAATAGAGTACACCCATTATCAGCAGATGAAAAATGCCTATGACGGCATGGATAAGGCAGAACGGAAGAAAGTAATATTTGTCGTAGGTAAACGTTACTACATCAATTACAATGAGAACGAAACCGATACTCTGCGTGAGGTCAATCTTTATGCAGACTTTGTCCGTCATCCGGAATCTGATGATACGGATGTCGAGCTGAAAATAGTCCCTGCTAAGATTGTACAACATAACCGTGGTACATGGAAACGGCTGCAACATAATTTTGATGTGGTACGGACCGACACCAACCTGTTTTTGAACATTCCCTTAATCAGCTATTATCGCAAAAGTTATAATCCGGACTGGATAATCAGTCCGCAGGGAGAAGGGTTCAATATCCAAGAGGCAATTGACGGTGATATCGAGTTGCCGGAGAAGCAACAAAAGAATGACCGTATGGAGATAGCCTTCAACACTGGAATATTTAACCGGCAGAACGTGATCTCCAACGGACAGACAAAGCCTTATAGCCATGCCTATCCTTTCACTGACTACCAACAGAAGACCGAAGCACAACTCACGGAGTTCCTACCCTATTCTCTCAGTTTGAACGATGTTTGTCCAAATAGTATGGGGCGCCGACTATCCAATCTTAAAAAGTTTCATTCGAATATTCCTTATACTATCCAGTTCCAGAGTGATAAATTACCGGATGTGAATAAGGTATTTCTCATAGGTAACAAGCGGTATTTGTGCGAGAAGATTGAAGCGGAGATAGATGCGGATGGATTAAATAAGGTGTTGAAGGGGACTTTTTACCGTATAGAATAATTTTGCAGTATATTTTAACTACAAATTTTCGTAGTAAATTTGTTTAATACGATTTTTCGTAGTAAATTTGTCGTGTTCAAAAAAATAAGCGATATGAGAAAAAAGAGATTAAGAACTCCACAACAAAGACTGAAGCTGACCAAGGACGAAGAGGAACTGATACGGTGCATAAGAAATTATCAGAACTCTTTCCCTAACGGCTACCCACAGTTACTTTGGTATTGTCAAGAACTATTTGATAAGTTAGTGGATTTACCAAGAGATTAAAAACAGAACCCACCCTTTCGAGGGTGGGCACAATTACCCATAAAAATATAGAAAGATATGGAAACAATGATTGTAACACCTCAAGCTGAAATGACAATGAAGCAAAAGCTTCAAGATATTTTAATGATAGTATCATGGCGGGAGATAGCCCGCAACTATTTTGGAAAGTCCAGTTCATGGCTTTATCATAAGCTGGATGGCATAGATGGTAACGGCGGCAAAGGGGAATTTTCTGAAAAAGAAAAAGAGCAAATGCGTGGAGCTTTGTGTGATTTAGCAGATCGCCTACGCCGCGCTGCTGATAATATTTAAGGCCACGGGACCATATCCCCCGATTTGAACAAGAAGTCACCCGCCAGCCTTCGGGTGCAACCTCAATCTCGCTTTCTTTATTATGGAGAAAGCGGGATTTTGTTTGAATAATCAGCCAGATGTAAATAAGATGTTTATCATAGGCAATAAACAGTATTTGTGCAAGAAGATTGAAGCGGAGATCAAGCCGAATGAAAACGGTAGCCCTCCGCAACGGGGGTTACTTTTTCTCTAATATATAATTTTTAGGCTTATGGACGTACAGAAAGAATTGGGAAAATGGAAATCGGAATATGTGAAATGTAACACTCCGGAGGAATTGACCGACCATAAGAAACGTTTCAGGGCTTTTCTGCAGTCGCTTTCACCGGAAGATAAAAAAGCATTTGCGCAAGCGTTCCAAGATGGTACCAGGCAATCAATGGATGAAGCCCAGACCATTGTGAAAACAGTGGAAATTAGGCAGACCTTAGAAAAAGTATTGCCATTTGCTTCTATGTCTTATATTGCCCAGCACTATTTCGGCAGAACACGCCAATGGTTATATCAACGGATTAATGGAAGTGCGGTAAACGGTAGACCTGCCAACTTCACTGCTGACGAATTGAATACCCTATCTTTAGCTCTATCCGAGCTTGGCGACATAATGAAAGATACTTCTCGGTCTATCGCGAGGCCGTAAGGTTTTTAATGACAGAGGGGCTTCCACGGGTTGGAAGCCTTTTTTTGTTTCTCATAGTTGGATATATGAAACATAATAGACATCTTTGCAGCGCCCAATACAACATAGCTATATATTTATCAATATGAATCCCTTTTCAAAACGTAATCCGTGAAACCGGGTTAAGGTGTGGCTATACCTTTGGGCGCGTTTTGATAAGGGATTCGCCATTTTAATACTATGACTGGAAAACAAATAAGGATAGCAGACAGACTATTACGGATATTGGTGGCGCATGACGGGCGTGTCAACAAGGATAGTGCACGCAGCCTATTGCTTAAAGAGTTCACTGAAAGAATGGATAAAATAGACATCAACTTTGTGTTCGACACGTTGATGGAGGACTATAAGCTGGTTGTCCTGCTTGGTGAGGGTTGGCTCCGGCTGACACCGGAAGGAGAAAAGATGGCACACAGGGGAATGAAGAATTATCAGCAGAAACTATCCATAAAAGAACAGTTCAAAGTCGCAGGAAAAGTCATAGGAGCTGTAAGTTCCGTGGTTGGTGTCATATCCTTTTTGCTTGGGTTGTTATTTTAGCGATGCCCCTAAAGTATAGCAGATATAAGAAATAGCAACAATAAAAATGAGTCCTATAAGCCAAATGAGAACTTGAAGTATTTTATAACAAGTAGGATTCATGAGTTTTTCTTTTTTCGCAAAATTATATAAAATAATTGAATATATGGATATCATTTTAATCATTGTATCAATCTCTTTGCTAATAATAGTAATTGTCTTAGCAAAGAAGAATTCAGAGAATAAAAGAACGTTAGATAATTTACATCTGAAAAATGAAAAACTATCGCAAGAGAACGCAGTGTTTCAAGATGATAAAAAAGCTCTTGCTGCCGACAACGAAAGGCTACGTATTGAAAATAAAGATTTATCAGTCTATCAAAGTGCTTTGAATGCAGATAAAGAAGCACGAGAACGTTTAGAACTGGCCAAGGAAAGTGCTGAAAAAACGATAAAAGAAGCTGAAAAAAAAAGCAGAACGTATTATGTCTGATGCTGAAAATAAGGCGCAGCATATTATTGAGCAAGCCAATAATGATGTAGAAAACCTTGTTGCAGAAACATCCGAAACTCGGTCGCAGAATCGGAAGCTGTTACAGAAAGCTAAAGAAGATGCTGAGCGTATCAGAGAGGATGCATCACGACAAGCATCAAGTATTCTCTCAGATGCAGAGAAAAAAGCAAAAGAGATTGCGGGAGAAGCTTATGATATTGCCAATAAAGCCAAGCATTATGAAGAAGTAGCTACAGCTATGAAAAATGTAATAAAAGGCTATGGTGATAATTATATCAAACCAACATTTTCTCTTTTGGATGAAATGGCTGAAGAATATGGGTTTGATAATGCAGGACAGCAATTGAAGGATGCAAGAGAAAGAACTAGAATATTAATGAAGAATGGTGAGGCAGCATCCTGTGATTATGTTGAGAATAACAGAAAAGAAACAGCTATCAATTTTGTCTTGGATGCCTTTAATGGTAAGGTAGATACAATTCTTTCTTCTATAAAGAAAGAAAATTACGGAATTTTAGAACGTAAGATAAAAGATGCGTATAGTTTAGTCAATTACTTGGGAAGTGCCTTTCGTAATGCTAGAATCAATGAGGTCTATTTTGATTCTCGCTTAAATGAATTAAAGTGGGCTGTTGCTGTTAATGAATTGAAACTCCAAGAAAAAGAAGAGCAACGTAGAATAAAAGAACAGATACGTGAAGAAGAAAAAGCCCGTCGTGAATATGAAAAGGCTCTAAAAGATGCTGAAAAAGAAGAAGAGACAATTCGCAAAGCAATGGAGAAAGCTCAAATTGCTATTGCTAAAGCCAGTGAAGAACAAAAAGCCAAATATGAAACCCAATTAATTGAGCTGCAAGCAAAATTAGCTGAAGCCGAAGCAAAAAATCAACGTGCTTTATCTATGGCACAGCAGACCAAATCCGGGCATGTATATATTATATCCAATATCGGTTCGTTTGGTGATGATGTTTTCAAAATCGGAATGACTAGACGACTTGAACCATTGGATCGTGTTAGGGAGTTGGGAGATGCCAGTGTTCCTTTTCCATTCGATGTACATGCAATGATATATAGTGAAGATGCTCCGGGACTGGAAACCGAATTACATAAATTCTTTGTCCGTAATCAAGTTAATAAAGTGAATCCGCGAAAAGAGTTTTTTAGAATTCCTATTGCTGAAATCCGGAATGAGATTGAGAAAAGAGGTATTGATGCAAAATGGATGATATCTGCTGCCGCTTTAGAGTATAGAGAGACGTTAGCCATTGAAAAAGCGATGAAAAGCAATGGGCAATTGAATGATAATTGGATAAAACAACAGAGTGATTTTAAGGAGGATTTTATTGATATAAATGACAACGACTAATTTTAGGAAAGGTAGAGAAACAAAAAATCTCCGCTTTTCTTTTGCCATTCCAAAATAAACTCTCATCTTTGCGGTGCGAAATATCCATGGTGATTTGTTCACTACGTTCGAGCAACGGTTAAATGCTCATTAATGATGGGCTTTTTTTATGCTCATACTGAAGATATGTAGAAGTTTGCTTATCAACAAACGTATACGGCTGTCTTTTCCGCATTTTGATTTCTGCTCTACGCAGTGACCACTATGGATGTTTCGCGACACGGGAAATGACAGCCGTTTTTCTGTCTATAAGCGAAACATCCATAGTATGAAAAAACAAAATCAAAATGCCCGCGGACACTATGTATCCGCAGAGAAGGTTCAAGAACTGTTTGCCCAGTTGGGTATTGAGTTGTGCGCCGGACGTAAACGTATCCGTGCAGCACGTAGTGAGAAATCCATTTCCATCTATCTCAATGGTGGGACAGTCAACATCACCTTTAATGAGAAAGGAGGCAAAGCATGATGTTCTTTGTTTACCACTTGCAGACCTATTCACCGAAAAACCGGGCATGGAAAAAGGTGATTGACTATGTAGAGAAATATAAGTACGTTCTTATCAAGGATGAACTTTCCTTAGATGCACTCAAGCATGAGTTATGTGATGTGGTCAACCGCATCAATGCCGAACACCCCAAAACAAAACGTATGCAATACACTGCCGGTCCAGTTGATAGTGGCCGTACCATACGTATTGAAGCTCATGTAATGAGTGGCGGATTACCGGACACGATATTCTTTATTGACATCTGCAAAGTCCGTTCCGTTTATCAATTCAGTGAGAAAGTGAATATGCCGGAACAGAAAGGAGGTGAGGGATGAGTACTGAAATCAATAATGTTATATTGACACCAACCATTAGCAAGACCATTGCAGATATGCAAAATGGTGGTGTCTATGCTTGTTGCAATACCATAGATAAAGCTACCGGATTAATCCTGGACTTAAAAGTTGACAATGAAGTTAGTGCTGATGATATTATATCCGTAATAAGTGATTTACGCATTGTATCGTCTATAATAAAAAAATTAGCCTTACAAGAAGAGGAGGTGTACAATGAGTAAGAAAATAGGATTCCGTTCTTATTATGAAAATGAAAAGGGCAAAAAAGAACAAGAAAAACAGAATGAGTTGGAAAGGATAAAAGCAGAACAACAGAAGGCCATAGCCAATTTCTTAGGACAGAACTACTCCCCTATTGGTTCCACTTCTGCCAAATGCTTCAAGACCACTGATGAATTGATATATGATTTATCCAACATTATATCAGTACGGCCGACAGAACTTGCAAAGCAACTGACTGATGCAGGATATCATGTAGAATATTTGGCCGGTCAACCCTACTGGGTGATGTACGAGAAATAAAATTTGTGCGGCTGCATCTTCTTCTGTACGAACTTGTACAGAAAAGTGCAGCCGCATTATTTTGAAAAACAGCAGATTATAAATAAGGCGTACGAATGTACGGTCTTTGAACGTTATTTACAAGGTGAAACTATTAAAACATTGCATACCTTCTCGCTTGCTCTCATCCATGACGTGCGCATAAATCATCGTTTCCCGGATATTACTGTGTCCAAGCAATTTTTGCAGGCTGGACAAGTCTTTCGTTTTCCTTAGATAAATAGTTGCAAATGTATGTCTACCTGTCTTAGCCGATATTTTCTTGTTAATCCCCAGTTCTTTGGCAATAGCTTTCAGTTGTCGGTTGACAACCTGATCGCATTGTACATTTCTAAAGAGCCGTCCTTCTTCCCTATCTTCAGCCCACTCTTCCAGAAGTTTTAAGGCTGGTATAGGCATCGGTATTTTAATGGGTTCCGGTTTACAGTTCCGGTTCTTTACACGATAATAGGTCAACACATCATTGTTTACTTGCTCGATACAGAACATTCGGGCATCCGTTATGTGCATACTCGTAAAACACATGAATAGGAAAAAAGCTAAAGTTAGCTGAAGCTTTTCCGGTAATGTTCTCTGATAGTATAACTGCACAAACTGCATCAATTCCTCTTCCGTCAGATAGTCCACATCACTTTTTATTCTTTTGATATGGAACTCCTGAAAGGGATTTTCCTCTATATAACCCTTTCTGTAGGCTGCGGTGACATATATTTTGATGGTGGACATATTACGTTGTGCGGTTATCTCCGTATTTCCCAACTCCTTTTTCATATAAATCAAATAGTCGGTCAGATAATCCGGAGTGAGTTCCCGGAACTGCAACAGTTCGTTATATGCCTTGAACTTTTTCATACAACTCAAGTGGTGCTTAAAGGTACCCACTTCTATGCGCCGGCTGTAGGTTTTCATATATTCCTTCACAAAGTCATGGAAAGTTTTGTAATCGCTCGGGTTGTTGTATTCCCGCATGAAAATATCTTTTGTCAAAGCCTGGTTTCGCAACCGGAACTTCACCAGTATGTCATTGACACGTGCCTTCTGATTGTTCACGATGAGATTAATATCCTTTGCCTCTTTGCTGTTTCCCTTGAGAAGTCCGCTTTTCTCATCAAATTTAGTGGCAGGTACAGATACTCTGCAAGGAAGCATCAGCTTTTCCTTGCCGATGTAAAAGGTTATATAGAGTGGAGCATTGCCTTCTTTGGTCAATCTCTGCTTATTTTGAATGACTCTTACCGTACTCATTTTTGTTTTCTAAATTATTTCTATCCACTGAAAAAATGGGGCTACGGAAAGCTGTGTTTCTACTATGTTACCTACTTTTTGCACGAATTCTACTGAAAAAGACAAGGTAGTAACTCTTTGATACCCAGCTAAACAACGAAAGGCAAGCAGTCGTTTTATCGACTACTTGCCTTTTCGTTGTGATTCCGTTGCGATTCGAACGCAAGACCCACGCCTTAGAAGGGCGTTGCTCTATCCAGCTGAGCTACGGAACCAGCCTTAATTGCGGTGCAAAGGTACGTTTTTTTATGAAAATTACAAATTTTACATTCAAAATATTTATTGTTTGTATTAAAATGATAGTCTTCTATATGGCAAGCAAATAGTTGTATTACTGAAACACAATGCTTTATACATGCATAATATTTTTTAAAAGAGTTGCATCATAATTGGTAATAAGCGTCGTCAGCCATAATGATTGCATCTTCCAAAGTACCGCCGCTTTGTTCTACAAATGCGATAATAGCATCTATAAACTCGTTGAAAGAAGCAATATCCTCACCTGCTGTTTTCTCATTATAATCTTTCTCTGTAAAGTCTAAATTTTCTATTAACTCCGTTTTCATATTTACTCAATGATTATTATAGTATCATTATTAAATATCTTTTTTTGGCAAAAATAATATATCGCCATGACTTCTTAGCTATTATTTGCAAATAATATTTACCATTACAATATATTATACCAAACATATTTCTAATAAGAACTTCCCTCTGAGAAGTGTAATGTAAATGTAATTCAAGTCATTACAGCCTATTGGACCCGTTACTAACGATTGTCTATGTTTTTCTAAATCATTTCTTTAAACTGATATCAACGGTAAATGAGTTCTTTTCTTGTTTCGGCATTTCCTCTCTCTTTCTAAAAGACAATTCTAATAACATATTCAACCAAATTAATAATTCAACTCCTATTTGTAGTTAGGATATACACATTACTGAACGGCACTCGGTGATAAACTTCTTATATTTGCACAAATAAACTAAATACTTAATACGATGATATTCAAACGCCATTTTTACATTTGTGCATTCCTATCTTCTATCATTATGTTCGGATGTACAGATAACGACATACCCATAAAAGATAAGGAAGAAGAGAAACCGCCCGTAGAGGATGAAGAAAAGCCCGCTCTGCCCCCAGACGAAGATACAGAAGTAACCCTATTCAATATTCTTAATCTGGACTATCCCGGATTGGGTGCTGTCAAATCGCTGCATGAAACAGGTGATGATAATACCGCCTTAAAAGAACTGTTGGCTTACTACATAAACAGAGAGAATATAAAGAATCCCAATGTCACATCAGCTTCTCCCAGTGAGGTAGAGCGTGGTTATGCGGACTATGCCATAGATGAATACCGTTTTTATGTAAACGATAACTATTTGGAAGATAAGAATCTGAAAAAGCCTTATTCCCTACAAAACAGCGATAAAACAATCAATTGGGAATTTGCGCCTAAAGGTGCGGATAATGAATATCAGAAGCAATTGCATCGCCACAATTGGATGCCGCTTCAAGGAAAAACCTATCAAGATTCTCATGATGAGAAATATATGCTTTCATGGAAAGAAGTATATGCCGATTGGATTGCCAAGCATCCTCTGCCCGAAGGCAGTCCTGATAAGTTTAAATGGTATCAGCTTCAAGTGTCCACACGCATTATGGGTCAGACGGAATCATTTGAATATTTCAAAAGTACTCCCAACTTTACACCGGAGTGGCTCTCTTTTTTCCTGGTACACTTTGCGGAGCATGCCGATTATTTATCCAAATACAAATATGCCGGTGAAAATAATATCTTGCTAAGCCAAGCAGTGGCATTAGTGTTTGCAGGAACTTTATTCCCTGAGTTGAAGAATGCCTCACAATGGCAAAAAACAGGTTGTGATATCATCAATGACCAAACTTCAAAACTGTTTTTGGAGGATGGTATGACAAACGACTTGTCTCTACATTATCATATAGGTATATTAGACGGACTGTATGACCTCAAACGACTGCTTCTTCTGAACGAAGTTCCGGAGAATTTACTTTCACCAAATCTCAATGAGGTACTTTTAAAAGCGGCAAAGGTAGTGATGCACTTCACTTACCCCAGCTATTTCACGAAAAACAGTAAAGATTGCAGCCCTGCTTTCAACGATTCATGGGTGAAAACCCGAAGCGTGCTAAATAAGAATTTCAAGAAATATATGGAAATGTTTCCTGAAGATTCCGAGTTTGAATATATGTACACATATGGCAAAAGCGGCACTTGTCCGAGCACACAAATAAAAACGTTCCCTTCTTCAGGCTTTTATGTACTGCGTAGCGGTTGGGACTCACAATCTACCGTATTGATTCACAGTAATAATATTTCTTCAAAATTGGGCGATTCGAGCCATAACCAGCTTGACAACGGTACGTTTGAGCTATATCGTAACGGGCGTAACTTCTTCCCCGACTCCGGTGTTTGTGCATATATGGCAGAGGGTAATGAAAATGTAATGGAGTTACGCAGATGGTTCCGCCAGACCAAAGCGCATAACACGATGGTTTTAGGCAAGACCGCGGAACATGAAGAGACCGGAGCGGAAAACATCAATAAAGCAGCCGGAACCTTATTATTATCCAAAGATGAAAATGAATACCAACTTATTGTGACGGAAAATCAAGGATATACCAACTTCAAACACCGTCGAGCCATCTTCTACGTCAAACAGCCACAAGAATTCTTTGTACTTGTAGATGAAGGATTCGGGACAGCCACCGGATATGCAAAATTATATTTCCATCTTTGCGATGAAAAGTCAGTTGACAATGTTCTTTTGGATAAGGAAGTATTTGGCGCTCATACCACCTTCAATGGTGACAACAACCTGTTAGTTCGTACATTCGGAGAAATAAATAAGAATCTTATCTTCAAAGAATTTGATGGCCGCATATCCTACCAGACAGACAGAAAATATGAACAAAGAAAGTCCTATGCAGTTGTCATGCGGAAGCCAGATAACAGTCCTGTACGATATATTACAGTACTATACCCCGTACGCTCTGCCACAGGTCACACAATCGAGGGTCAGTTTAAAGAAATCGGGAACAAGGACAATGTATCTATCAATATAAAAATAGACGGTCGCTCATACGATTTACATTATAACCTTAATGAACAGCCTATTTACAAAGTCCGTTAACCAATGAGACAGAAAACATTCTTGGCAAACTTTTTTCTTTAAAGTTATGTTATAATAACAATATAAAAAACAGTAAAAGGTATGAAGTGGAACAATCAACTCATAGAACAGTTGCAATGGTCAAATACTATTATCAACAGAGCCGGCAAAGAGCGTGTTGCCAAAGAAGTAGCCGATATGGCCAAAAACGGAGATATAATCGGTGCCGGCTCCGGCTCTACTGTCTACCTGACTTTATTCGCATTGGCCGAACGGATACGCAAGGAAGCGCTCCACATAGAGATAATACCCGCTTCCAATGAGATTTCAATGACCTGCATACAACTGAACATACAACAAACCACCCTTTGGAATAAACGTCCCGACTGGACTTTTGACGGAGCCGATGAGGTCGATCCGCAACATAACCTGATTAAAGGTCGCGGCGGTGCCATGTTCAAAGAAAAATTGCTGATTAAGAGTAGTGACAAAAGTTACATCATCATCGACCCAAGCAAGAAGGTGGAGCGTTTGGGAAGTAAATTTCCTGTTCCGGTGGAAGTCTTTCCCGGTGCGCTCAATCATGCGGAGCAGGAGATTCGTCGGTTGGGAGCTTCTGAAATAACATTGCGGCTTGCTGTTGGGAAAGACGGTCCGATACTGACCGAAAACGGTAACTTTATCTTGGATGTCCGTTTCGACACCATCGGCTCCGGTTTGGAACAACAGCTCAAATCCATTACGGGAGTCATTGAAAGCGGGCTTTTCATTGGTTATGATGTTGATATTATTACCGCAGAATAAAGATACGCGCGAAAACAATCCCGACTTACAATCCCAGCGGCAGTTTACAAAGATACCAAAGCACAAACAAAGCAGTCCAGGCAATAAGAATGGCCAATGAATATCTCCACGTATATTTAAGCAGCGAACCATAAGTAGACTGCTTATCGTACTGCTGCATATACGTCAGAACAAGCGGCATATAAAACATGAAAGGAGTAATCGCATTCGTTGCGCTATCACCGATGCGATACGCGCACTGTGTCATATCCGGAGAAATCCCCATACCGGCCAATACCGGAACGAAAATGAACGACATAAACGCCCACTTCGATGTGGAAGAAACCATAATGAGGTTAATAAGAGCAGTAAACAAAATAAATAATATCAGTATCCACAAACTGTCCGAACGAACGGAAGAAAGCATATTCGCTCCCATTATTGCGATACACTTATCCAGATGTGAATACTCAAAGCAAGCGAACATCTGGGCAGCAAAAAAAGCGATTACGAAATAAACGCCCAATAACTTCATCGGTTGGGTCAGCCCCTCTATCACATCACCGTCCGTACGATAACGTCCGGAAGCGAATCCATACACCATTCCCATCAACCCTATCCCCAAAGATAGCAGGAACAGGATACCGACAATAAACGGCGAACGGATCAGCCCGCCATTAACGCCTCTCAATATTCCCCACGAAGAGAATGTAGCCCACAGAACAAGCGCTGCATAGAGCAAACCGACAATGACAGCTCCCAACAAAGCTCTCTGCTCCTTTCGGGACAACTGCTTATAACCGCAGAACGCATTACTTCCATTGTATTCCCCTAAGCCCGGCAATAGTCTTCTACGGGTTATATGGTAAATAATGAGTACCAATAGGAAAGTAGATGCGCAAAAGAAATAATAATTGCACAGAGGTCCGACCCGTCCGCCCGACACATCCGTCATATCGGCAGCCTCTTGTGTTGCGGCGGCAAGCATAGGATCGAGCGTACTCAAAAGTATATTGGCACTATAACCGCACGACACCGATACATAAGCAGCTATAATTCCGCCTACGGGATGCAATCCTACCGAATGGAATAACGTTGCGGCGATAGGCAGCAATATGATATATCCGGCATCCCCCACTACATTGGACAGCACCCCCAAAACAATAACACTGAGTACGATACGCCACGGATTACGTCCCCGGCCGCGTATGCCTTTGCGTATACACGCATCTATAAACCCGGAATGTTGCGCAACTCCTATCCCGAACATCGCCACGATAACCAGCCCCAACGGGGCAAAACCCGTAAAATTCGTTACCACATGGCGCAACAGCCATCGAATACCTTCCGGGCTCAACAAACTCTGTACACGTATCTCCTCGCCTGTCTGAGGCAGACGCACACTCAAACCGTAGACATCGAATATCCACGACAGAAAGATAACTCCCAGCGTCAGCAGGAAGAACATCGTTGCGGGATGGGGCATGCGCCATTTATTCCTCATAACTACTCGTTATCCGGGATTATTCCTCGTCCGCTTCCAGATTGTCAATATCAAGAATACGCAGCTCGAGCGCACGCACCACCAGGCGCGTAGCATTTACTCCCACTCGTTCATAATCTCCAAAAAGGCGTCCTATCAAATCATTCTGCCGTTTCTCCAAAGACTTCACGCCAAACGGCATTCCTTTCAGATTGGCAATCATCTCCTTGGTGTACCCCAAAGCAAGATGACGGAGAAAGCGTTCGTCGTATTCGTCTATATCATAACTGATAACGGCTTCCTGCCGTTTCGCATCATTCCGGACAGAAGTTTTAAAGCGTTCTACAATCTTTTCCAATATGGGATAATTGAAAACAAGTTTCTTCCCGTCCATAACGGCCTGTACATCCGTCTTGGTCAGCAGTTCTCCGGTCTTCAGAATGATACCGTCGGCTCCCGCATCAAGAACATCCACCCATAGTTTCTCATTCAAAATCTCTCCGGTGAATATCAACACATGCACACCCGGATAGCGCTTAAAGATATTGCGGCAAATCTCCACGCCGATAGTGGTGGAACCGCCCAAGCCCAAATCCAGTAAAACAAGGTCCGGTACACCGGTTTCCATCAAACCCCAGAACTCCTGTTCCGTCATGGCGGTACCGATAACTTCCGCATCCGGTATTTCGTGACGGAATATCTCTTCCGTCCCCTTTAACTCCAGCTTTACGTCCTCTACAATAATGACTTTAAATTTCTTTGCTTCCATATTTCATATCCTTTCATCCTTACTTATTCCGATTGGCTCCGGGGAAGAACAATTATCTTCCCGGCTAAATTCTTTTTAGATAACGGGGCAGCGTAAAGTATACGGCAAATCCCCCTTTCTCCGCGGGTTCCGCGTTAATGCGGCATCCTCTTCTTCCGGCGAATTCGTCATGGTCGCGAATAATCTGTTTGCATAGCAGATACTCCGTACCGTGCAACTCTCCTCTTTCACCGGCCGTCATACGCGCCAGATTCGGATAAAACAGTTGGTTCAGCTCTTCCCTTGTCTTCTCCCGCCGCATGTCTGTAAAAAGAAAACGCACAAAATCATCTTCTACTGCACAAGTCAGGCTGATTTTTCCCGAAACAGGTACAGACAAAGCTTCATCAATCAAGTTCTCCAACAGAAAACGCAATTGGTTTACATCGCCGACAACCGATTCGTCTACCGTTTCCGTACTGAAAACAACAGAAGCCGCAACTCCCCTGCCCGCCTTGCGGAAATACTTCTCCGCAGCTTCCGATAACTCGGAAACAGGAATCACCGTACGCCTGAAAGTAACCTCTTCCAATTGGCGGGATGCGCATTGGCTCAAAATGGAGAATACCCCCTTATAATACTCTATCAGTTCGCTGATAGCCGTTACCGTTTCCCGCTCTTCCGTTTCCGACAATTCACCGGAACGGAGTTTGCCTATCAGTTGCTTTATTCTGTTCGGATAATAAATCGTTTCATGCTTGATGGTAGACAAACAGTTGTCGAGTACCATATTTTGCACATGCAGCACACTGTCTTCCCACGATGCACGGCGCGCTTCATCCTGAGCCGTTTCGATATCCCGGTATTTCGTTGCCAGCTTCACTACCGCATTGAATATCACGATCGCAACGTAACGGGCTATCAGCTCCAGCAACAAGTGGTCGGACTCCTGCTGCGCCTCGCTTCTTACCAGGCGCAACACCCCTATGCACTGACTGGAGTTTCCGGCTTTCACAATGAGAGGCAATGCCTGCATTCCACTTTCCGACAGATACCTCTGTTCTTCAAAACAGCGTTGCATCAAGTCTTTCCACACGGATTTATTCTCCGCCGCTCCTTCCAAAGGGTTGGACGCGTACTCCAACCTATGGGCAGCCTCGTTATACACCGCAATACTCAACCGCTCTATACCCAACAACTCGTTAACCGCGTCGAATGCATTATCCGCTATGTGTTGCGGAATACCTTTCAGCGTATCTTCTTCCCGTTGCAGCATCTCCTCGTTTTCGGATACAGGCATTACAGAGGCGGAAAACACCTGCTTGTTGATTTCCAAGACCTGTTCCAGGTTCCAACGGTTTACCAATCTCCTGCGGAAATACAGAACATAATACCCCAGACATAGCGTAACCAGCAAAATAATCACCAGCAGGATGCTCACCATCTTATTATTCGTAGAGCGTTCCAGCTCACGGCAGAAATCTTCCAAAGACTGGTCTTCGCCCAGCAACTTGTACAAAGTAGTATAAGCGGCATTATTGTAACTGTACTCATCCCACTGCTTCAAAGCGAGAAAAGCAACCGCCGCCTCGTTCCGGATATCCAGTATCACATGAAAGTCCGAATTAAACATCCTATTCCACCAATCCAGCTCGGCAGGCGTGTCATCCCCGGCCAAAGCCATATAGCGACGCGGTTCTTCGGCATACCTTCCGTAATGCTCATTCAAGCAAATCATCGCGGAGTCTATATATTGCAAAGCCATCGCATATTCACCGTCCACATTACAGTAATAGGCTTCATTGGCATAGTCGGAAGCCCGATTCAGTAAAAGTTCATATTCTGCCTGCAAGGCCGATGTCAGAGAATCGGTAAGCGTTTCCTTCGGCATATCGTTATCTGTCGCTTTACCGCAAGAAACCATACCCAAAGAGAATGCAAGCAGCATTACCGTCAAAACCTTGCGTACTCCTGCCGGCAGCCTGAAATAGAAGCGGCTGCCCTGCCCCAACGTACTCTCTACATCGAACAGGCACACATTAAAAATAGGATTCGTCTTCTTATATTTCTCAATGATACCCTTACAATTCATTAAACCGAACCCGCTGCCCTTATTCTTTCGCAATTCTTCCCGGTCGGGCGCGTCGTTCATTCCGATGGCTTTGGAATCATATACTTTCTCGCCTATGATATGGGCGACATCTTCCGGAGACAGGCCGCAGCCGTTGTCCTCAACGGATATTTCCACATAATCACTCTCCCGACGGGCGTAGATTTTCACCTTACCCCCCTTAGGAGTATATTTGCGCGCATTCTCGGCCAATGTATTTATCATAAAGAGAGTCAAGGCCTTGTCCGCTTTCACGCAGGCATCGGTCGGCTCCACTTCCAAATCCAGCCGCTTCATCTCGAAAGCCCGGTTCCCTTTCCTCAACAATTCAAAAAGTTCATTCAGCTCAAAAGCCCCGATGTTCAGGCTCAGCGTACCTTGCTTCATCTTAATCCACAAAGCCAGAATATCATTATATTCGTTAATGGTGGTGACAAGTTCATCAATATACTGATACTTCTCTTTTTTGATAGTTTCATCATGGATATATCCCATGCGTATCAGCTTATGCACCTCGTTCAGAATACGGTCGATGTAAGGATGAATGCCATTGACAATGGAAAGACAAGCCTTTTTAATCAGATTCTGCCGTTTGTTTCCGGCGATATGCTGTTCATGGATATAGCGTTGCTTTTCCAGCCTGCGCTGTTCCTCGCCGAGAGAGATGGACGTCATTCCGTTGTCCAGCGCCCATTGGATATAGGGGTTGATTACCTGCACCATAGCCTGCTCGTCTTTCCCCATACGCCGTGCGAATACCAATTCTCTGTTTTTGATACATACCTCTTCTGTACCGAACAGGCATTTCAGTCCCGGACGTACAGCCGTCAGAATCGCATCCGTGATGTCTTCCTCAGTCTGCGCATCGGCGGGGATGGATGCGGTTATTCCCTGACAAATATCCAGCATGGACTGCAAGCGGTGCAGGTGTAATCTGTTGCGCAGTTTGGAGCGTTTATTAAAGAACCAGAAAAACACCAGCACCAAAATAAGCCCCGTAATCACACAGAAAAGCAGCAGGTTCAGTTGTCCCGCCTCTTTCTCCAACGCCTGATAACGGCTTTCCAGCTCCTTATCCTGACGGGTATCTTCCAGAATATCCAGATATATATTCCTATTGTAATCCGAATACTCTTTCATTTCCAGCCCGGCGTAAGTCACACTCAACTGTTCGCGTATCCTTGAAATCCATTCGGGAACGGTTTTCAGTTTCTGCTGAATCCACGACTTCTCCGCGCATATCGTATCACGGCGGTCGTAAGCCTTCAACCAGTCCAAGCTGTCGTGGCAATCGTAAAAGCGGCGATGATGGTCGTTTACACATTCCAAAGCACGTTTCAGCGTATCGAGAGCCTGCTCGTATTCCCCGTGCGCATTCAGATACTTCCCGATGGAAACGTACGCGCCCGCAATTTGGTAAATGTCATTATATTGCCGGAATTTCTCCAAAGCCAGTTGCCCCAACCGCATGGGCAGTAAAGAATCCACCGGCTCGCCGAACTGCTTCAGCGCATGCGCCCGCCGTCCTTGAAAGAATTCATAATTATCCGGCGAAGCCATCAGATTGGCCAACCCCTGTACGCCGTTTCCCTCAAAATACAGATACCCTTTTCTGGAAGCCAGTCTCCAGGTCGTGTAAAGTTCGTCAAACTCCCTTAAACGACGCTCGTCGGGCGTTTCTCCGTCACACAGAGAAGCCGAACCCTTTATATAGTGATAATACAATAACTGGTTGGTGTCCGCCGCCAGCTCCTCGTTCTCCGGCACCTCATCAATGGACGCCAGAGCTTCCGACCGCTGCTGCAGATAATAGTAATATATGGCAGATACGATATAGAACTCCGACCGGGCGTAGGCCAGCCGCATCCGTTCATGCCTGTCCGCAAACAGATTATTATCCTCGGCGATACGTTTCATGCGGCGCACGGCGCTGTTGCGGTAATCATAAAACTCCTTGTTCAGCGCCGTCCGCTGATAAATCTTCATCAAGCCTATATCGGCGATAAGAAGCTCCAACTCATTCTTTGTCAGGCCGTACACTTCCTGATGGTATTTCTCCGCCTGCTCGAAGTCCATGCGCATAAAAGCGCAGAATCCCAGATTATTACAGGCTTCCGCCTTTCCTTGTCTGTAAAGCCCCACTTCCCGGTAAGCCCTCGACGCCGCATGACACGACGAGTCCAGATTTTTATAACGATAAGTATATGCCGCCTGATTCAAGGAATCAATCAGATGCACCTCTTTTGTAGGAGCCGTACCCACACACGAGACAAACGCCGTACCTGCCAGGCATAGCATTCCTACCGACAATAATATAGATGAAAGGCATTTCACAAAGCAAAGCTACAAATAAATCCGGTAAAGAAAAATATTTTTTCTACAATAAGTCTTGTATTATGTAGCGGGAAATTCATACCTTTGCATGCAAATTAATAAATAGGTAACATCTATTACAAAATGAGCGAAAAAGCACCCTTTATGGTATTCTCCGGAACAAACTCGAGATACCTTGCAGAAAAAATCTGCGCCAGCCTTGATTGCCCTCTAGGAAAGATGAATATCACCCACTTTGCTGATGGTGAATTCGCCGTTTCTTACGAAGAGTCCATCCGTGGCGCAAACGTATTCCTGGTTCAATCCACTTTCCCTAATTCCGACAATCTGATGGAACTTCTGCTGATGGTTGATGCGGCCAAAAGAGCATCCGCCAAAAGTGTAATTGCAGTTATTCCTTATTTTGGTTGGGCACGTCAAGACAGAAAAGACAAACCTCGTGTTTCCATCGGCGCCAAGTTGGTAGCCGACCTGCTTTCAGTTGCAGGCATCGACCGTTTGATTACTATGGATCTCCATGCTGACCAAATTCAAGGTTTCTTCAACATTCCCGTTGATCATTTGTATGCATCGGCAGTATTCCTTCCTTATATCGAATCATTAAAGCTGGATGATCTTGTTATCGCAACTCCCGACGTGGGCGGTTCAAAACGTGCCAGCACATTCTCCAAATACCTCGGCGTACCTTTGGTATTGTGCAACAAAACGCGTGAAAAAGCAAACGTAGTTGCCACCATGCAGATTATCGGTGACGTAAAAGACAAGAATGTCGTATTGGTGGATGACATTGTGGATACGGCCGGCACCATTACCAAAGCTGCCAACATTATGATGGAAGCAGGCGCCAAATCCGTACGTGCCATTGCCAGCCACTGCGTGATGTCCGATCCGGCATCATTCCGCGTACAAGAGTCCGGCCTGACCGAAATGGTATTTACAGACAGTATTCCTTACTCCAAGAAGTGCGATAAGGTTAAGCAATTGAGCATCGCCGACATGTTTGCCGAAACCATCAGACGAGTGATGAGCAATGAATCCATCAGTTCTCAATACATTATTTGAAAATTAAGAATTAAGAATTGAGAATTAAAAAATAAGGGCTGCGCAATATTCATCCGAATCGCGCAGCCCTCTCTATTTTTTAATTTTTAATTCTCAATTTTCAATTACTCAACCGTCCCATTTTGTAGGTTCCTTTCCGTATCAGCTTTCCGTTCTTGTCCGTTTCCACAAACGGGCCGTCTTTCTTGCCTTGTTTGAAGAAGCCTTCGTAGCGGTTTCCGTTCTTATCTTCCTGCACGCCGCTTCCCTCTTCCAGTCCGTTCACAAAACCGCCTTTGTATTTTGTGCCATCGGTAAGAATCAGAGTACCCTGGCCGTTGAATTTATTATCTTTCCATTCACCTTCGTAGGAGTCGCCGACGTTCCATTTGTAAACGCCATAGCCATTACGCTGATTATCTTTCCATTGTCCGTCGTATACGGCACCGCTGGCCCATGTAAACGTACCCTGTCCGTCCTGCATGCCGTTCTTGAAGTTTCCTACATATTTATTGCCGCTGGCATGATAATAAATGCCTTCGCCGGTACGCTCGCCCTGCACGTAAGAACCCTCGTAGCGGTCGCCCGTATGGAAAAAGTAAATACCCTTGCCATGCTGCATATCCTCTTTCCAGTCGCCTACATACTTATCGCCATTGGCATATTCAAACGTACCTTTGCCGTCGCGTACATCATTCTTCCAATGACCGTCGTATTTGCAGCCGTCATTCCAGATTAACGTACCCTCACCGTTCTTTTTGTCGTCTTTCCACGAGCCGATGTATTTGGAACCGTTCTTCCAGGTATAAGTACCCTGGCCTTCACGTTTGTCGTTTATCCAGTCGCCCTCGTAAAGGTCACCGTTATAGTAGTACATGGTGCCTTTGCCGTGTTGGTAATCCTGGTACCACATACCGTCGTAACGGTTATTGTTCATAAAATAATAGATACCTCTGCCATGCTGCTGGTCTTGAAACCACTGGCCGTCGTACTTCTCGCCGTCGGGAAAAGTATAGACGCCGTACCCCTCGCGTTTTCCTTTGACGTATTCGCCTTCATAGACATCGCCGTTCTTAAAAACCGTCTTTCCTTTGCCGTTGGGTTTGCGTCCTTTCATCTCACCGGTATATACGGAACCGTCTTTAAACGTATGCGTCCCTATTTTTATTTCCGATGAGAAAGTACCCTTTATTTTATCGAAGAAACCGCTCTTTTCTTGGGCTGCGGCACTGCCCTGTGATAAGTATAACAGAATGATTGCGGTATATAGATATTTCATCTTTGGTTACAGATTACTTAATTAGTATTTTGACAAAGATACGATTAATCTGCCAAAACCACGAGCCGCTTCCCGCTTTTTATGACATTTTTTTGCCGGATATGACTTCTTTTAATTTCTCTTTGCACAAATGCCGTCCGGCAAGTTCCCGTATTTCTTCGGGGGTAATATCCTTAACCGCATTCAGGGCATCCTCAAAGTGGGTATCGCCGAAGCCCGAAACCTGAACGAACATCCACGCGTCTGCCAGCGAAAATGCCGATTCATAGCTGCGGCACATCTCGCCCAGCATATAATTCTTTACCATAGACAACTCCTCTTCCGGTACCAAATCATTCTGCAGGCAGTCTATTTCGTGATAAACTTCCCGAATAAGAGGCTCTGCAAACTCGTTTGCCGTTTCCGTATTTACAACCAGCATCCCTTTTCCCGGATAGGGCACGATACCTGCGGAAATACCGTAAGTATATCCTTTTTCCTCACGGATGTTAGACATCAGGCGGCTTCCGAAATACCCGCCGAACAGCGTCACCATCACCCGTGTCTTCAAATAATCGGGATGATTGCGCTCCAAGGAAAGCATACCCATGCGCACCGCGCTCTGCATGGCATCCGCATATTCCACAAAAATCCGTTTGTCTGCGGAAGAAACCGGAATAAAGTCTCTCCTTTCCGGTTTGCGGAAATCCTTACCGAACGCTTCCCTGCCGAACAAATCCTCTATCCGCCGCACACAATCATCGCTCACTTTTCCGGAAACGTAAATCGTACAGTTCCGTGAATGATAATGCCGGTCGTAGAACTCCCTGAGCACGGCAGGGTTTATCCGGTTATAATCCTCTTTCTGCACCAGCCGCCCGCAGGGATGCGCTTCGCCATACACCGCTTTCATCAACGCCCGGTGCGCCAGAAAATCCACTTTAGACGAATTGACCATGAACTGCTGGATATTATTATCTATGATAATGCCCAACTCCTTCTCCGGAAATACTGGTTCTTTCACGATAGACTCCAGTATCTCCAAAGTCTGCGGCAGGTATTTATTCAACGAATAAAGCGTGATGTAGGCATATTCCGATGCGCTGGACAGCTCCAGCCATGCGCCGTAATAGTCCAGCTTCTCCGCTATTTCCAAAGCGCCGTACCGCAGCGTTCCTTCACGCAGCATACGGTTGGTGAACAGAGCCTGCAACGGTTGCGACTGCTGCCAGCGTCCGCCTTCCATCAGCAGGTCTATGCGTACCACTTCATTATCGCCGGAATCGAGAACGTTCAAAAGTACGCCGTTGGGCATGACGGAGCGTCGGGGCATTTGTACGGCCAAATGCTCGATATCCCTTACTTTAGGTTGGTTGGTTCTGTCCAAAAGTATCATCAGTCAACTATTCATTGAACGTTTTGAGCTTGCAGGAAGCGTTCCGCATGCTCCAAATCCTGCGGCGTATCGATGCCGATTGTCTCCATTTCGGTAATGCCGGCTTTAATGGTATAACCGTTCTCCAGCCAACGCAACTGCTCCAGCGATTCCGCCAGTTCGAGCGAGGACTGGGGAAGCGAAGTTATCTCTTTCAGTACTTCCACCCGATAGGCATACAAACCGATGTGTTTGTAATAAGTGTGATTTTTCAGCCACTCCCGTTTTTCCGTATTACGCTGGTACGGAATGATGGAACGGCTGAAATAAAGGGCGTTCATGTTCTTGTTGAGTACCACTTTCGGAGAATTGACGTTCTCCAATGCCTCGAAGCCGTTATCCGCCGTGAAAGGTTTTACCAAGGTGGCAATCTGCGTGGACGGGTCGTCGAAGCAAGCCTTTACGGTTTCCAGTTGTGACGGTTGTATAAAAGGTTCGTCACCCTGAATGTTTACCACCACATCAAATCCGTCCCCTACTTTGGTACAGGCCTCATAACAACGGTCGGTACCGCTTTTATGATGTACGGACGTCATCACGACTTTTCCGCCGAACGCCTTTACGGCAGCTTCGATGCGCTCGTCGTCGGTAGCCACGTAAGCGTCGTCCAAAACACCGGCCACTTGTTCATACACCCGCTGAATAACGGTTTTTCCACCCAACAAAGCCAAAGGTTTGGCCGGGAAACGCGTAGATGCGTAACGGGCAGGAATGATTCCCAGAAATTTCATATCGTTAATACTTTATAGTTCTTTCAATCCACGGACGATATAGTCCCGTTTCCAATCTTCGGGTTTATACACCTTGCCATCACAGGCCAGCAAGTCGATATCGAGGCGCACAATCTCCCGTTCCTTCTCTTCGGGCGTTCTTCCGGCTTCCCGTTCTATATTTTTCAAACGGAGTATGACTTCAGCGGCGTCATAATCGGATATGAAACGTGCCACCTGATTGGTAAACAACGCCTGCCGCCGGAAAAACAACGGTTTCGTATCCGCCTCTGCCGAAAAGCGAATATCCGGAAAAAGTTCCGACAGCCTTTGACGCGCCAATGCCAGATTATCTTTCCGGTGCTCGTTACTGCCGATGCAGATTGTATACACCATTTCTGTTATCCGGTTCTCAATTAAACAAATCGTCCAATCCTATTTCCGATGCAGGTTCCGCATCCTCATAGTCGCTGTCCTTGCACGGGTCGAAACCTTCGGGCAGTTGGAAAGTCTCGTTTTCGTCATATCCCAGCGATTTGTCGCCAAGCACTTTCACCATATATTTAGCCCAGATAGGCAATGCCATGGAAGCGCCTTGTCCGTGCAGCATCGTATCGAAGTGAATATCACGGTCTTCGCCGCCCACCCAGCAACCGGACACCAGCGAAGGCGTAAAGCCCATGAACCAGCCGTCGGCGTTAAAGTTGGTCGTTCCGGTCTTGCCGCCCATATCGGCCTTCACACCCAGGCGGCGGACACGTCCGCCGGTACCTTCATTGACTACCGCACGCAGCATCACCAGCATCTTATAAGCACTGGATGCGCTGATTACTTCCTGCATTTCCGGCGAGAATGTAGCCAGTACATTACCGTCGTTATCCTCGATACGGGTTACGAACAGCGGCGCTACACGAATACCCTTATTGGGGAATGCGGTGTAAGCGCTCACCATCTCGCCTACGGATATTTCGCAAGGGCCGAGACAGAGAGATACCGAAGGCACGATGTCGCGATTGCGCACACCGAAACTGTGTACCAGCCGTTTCAATTCATACGGGTTCAGTTTGCTCATCAGATAGGCCGTAATCCAGTTGTCCGAATTCGCCAGTCCCCACTTCACCGTCACCATTTCGCCGTAGCGTTTTTTGTTGGCGTTACGCGGTGTCCAGGGTTTTCCATTTTCGTCTATCAACGTATATTCCACGTGACGCGCCTGATCGCAAGGAGAAAAACCGTTCTCCATGGCCAGCGAGTACACATAAGGCTTCATGGTAGAACCGATTTGGCGGCGTCCCACCATGGCCATGTCATACTTGAAGTAATGGTGGTTAGGCCCGCCTACATACGCTTTTACATGACCGTTGCGAGGGTCCATCGACATGAATCCGGCACGCAGGAAGAACTTGTAATAACGTATGGAGTCCATCGGCGTCATTACCGTATCTTTCTCGCCGCCCCAACTGAATACGGACATTTGCTCGGGCGTATCAAACGCTTTCTTGATTTCCGCCTCGGAAGCTCCGGCGTTCTTCATGATGCGGTAGCGGTCGGACAGCCTCATGGCGCGTCCCAGGATTTCGTCCACCTGCTCCTGCGTCAGGCGGAAAGTATAGGGCGCTTTTTTAGCGCCTTTTTTCTCCTTGAAGAAGTAACCCTGCAATTCTTTCAGATGCTCGGTCACGGCGTCCTCCGCATATTTCTGCATGCGGGAGTCGATCGTGGTATAGATTTTCAGCCCGTCCGTATACAGGTTGTATTTGCTTCCGTCTTTCTTCGTATTCTTTTCGCACCAGCCGTACAGAGGGTTTGTTTCCCAGTCGAGCGAATCCTCGTAATACTTCTGCATCTGCCAGCCCCGGTAATCCGATTTGTCGGGTTTCCTGGCATTCAGTACGCCGCGCAGATATTCGCGGAAATACGTTGCAAGCCCTTCGTTATGGTCTACGCGATGATAGGACAGTTTCAGGGGCAATGCCTGCAAAGAGTCGCGTTCCTCAACAGTGATATATCCGGCCTTGCGCATTTGGTCGAGCACCACATTGCGGCGTCCGCGCGAGCGTTCGTTATAACGCACCGGATTGTAAAGCGACGGATTCTTGCACATACCCACCAGCGTGGCGGCTTCCTCTATCTTTAATTCTTTCGGCTCGCAACCGAAGTAAGTATAAGCGGCGGTTTTTATACCTACCGCATTATTCAGGAAGTCGAACTTGTTGAGATACATCGTAAGAATCTCCTCTTTGGTATAATAGCGTTCCAGTTTCACGGCGATAACCCATTCGATGGGTTTTTGGAACAGACGCTCCATAATGTTATCGGCGCTCGGAGAATAGAGCTGCTTGGAAAGCTGCTGGCTGATGGTGCTGCCGCCGCCGGCATTCTTCTGCATCAGGATTCCCCGCTTCACCACGGCGCGGAACAGCGCGATGGCGTCAATACCCGAATGTTCGGCGAAACGTACGTCTTCCGTCGCGATCAGCGCATTGATGATATGGGGGGACAAATCGTTATATCCCACAAAAACGCGGTTCTCCTTACTATAAGAATAAGTACCCAGAACTTTTCCGTCTTCCGAGAAGATTTCCGTTGCAAATTTATAATTGGGATTTTCCAGGTCTTCCACAGGCGGCATATAGCCAATCCAACCTTTTGCTATCGAGAAGAAAATAATAACGCATGTCAATGCTATCAGTGCTATGAAAATCCAAAGGACTTTTACGACTCTTTTTATCATGTCCGGTTCAACAATTTCTGTGATTATAATAATAGGGCAAAGGTACGGAAATATAATGTATATACACCCAAACATCCCTGCTTTTTTCGTCTTTTTTAGGTTCGGAAAGCGGGTTTTCCCGTGCAGATTTTGACACTTTTCGCACGAAAATGAACGCGAAACGCCTCTAAAGTGAACAAATTCTGCACTTTTTTAAATCAGAAGAAAATCAAAAATGCGCTGACAAGCAAGCTCTTAACCGCTTTTTCGCGCGTTTTTTCATGCGGAAATACTATATATTATATATAAACAACAACATCATAAGAAAGAAAAAGAAAGAACTGCCGCCGCTGCCGCTTTTTTCTTTCCGGGAAACGAGAGACCGGAAGCGCGCGGCTTGCCGTTCCCGAGCCCGCACCTTGCGAAGCCCGGCCGCGCATGCCGGCAAGCGTAAACCACGGGCTCACGACCGATGAGACGTGCGCCAGGGAATGACGGGCTGAGGGCTCGGGAGCGACAAAGCGCGCGCTTGGCGACAACCTGCATTTTTATCTCAAAAAAGTCCGCTCACATTTTCGTGCGCCACATCTTTTTCGTACCTTTACACTCTCGAAAAGTAAAATGAATATCAACGATATGGAAAACAGAAGTTTAGTCACTATCGCCGAACACAGCAAGGAAAAAATCCTCTACATGCTCGAAATGGCGAAAGAGTTCGAGGCAAAGCCCAACAGGCATCTGCTTGATGAAAAAGTTGTCGCCACCCTATTTTTCGAGCCGTCCACCCGTACCCGTTTAAGTTTTGAAACCGCCGCCAACCGTCTCGGCGCACGTGTCATCGGTTTCAGCGACCCTAAAGCCACCAGCTCGTCCAAGGGCGAAACGCTGAAAGACACCATCAAAATGGTAAGCAACTACGCCGACATCATCGTGATGCGCCACTATCTGGAAGGGGCTGCCCGCTATGCCAGCGAAGTAACCTCGGTGCCTATCGTCAATGCCGGAGACGGAGCCAACCAGCACCCCTCGCAAACGATGCTCGACCTCTACTCCATCTACAAGACGCAAGGCACGCTGGAGAATCTGAACATTTACCTGGTAGGCGATTTGAAATACGGCCGCACCGTACACTCCCTGCTGATGGCAATGCGCCACTTCAACCCCACCTTCCATTTCATCGCTCCCGAAGAACTGAAAATGCCGGAAGAATACAAGATTTACTGTCGCGAACACGACATCAAATTCGTGGAACACACCGACTTCACGGAAGAAATAATAGCCGACGCGGACATCCTCTACATGACCCGTGTGCAGCGTGAACGCTTCACCGACCTCATGGAGTACGAACGTGTAAAGAACATCTACATCCTGCGCAACAAGATGCTGGAACACACCCGTCCCAACCTGCGCATCCTGCATCCGCTGCCCCGTGTCAACGAGATAGCCCTCGATGTGGACGACAATCCGAAAGCGTACTATTTCCAGCAGGCGCAAAACGGACTTTATGCCCGCGAAGCCATCCTCTGCGATGTCCTCGGCATCACGCTGGACGATGTTAAAGTATAAAGCATGGAACATGAGGTATACCGCTCTAAACGTTATACTTCTTTTACGCTTTCTACTTCAATATTTTACACTTCATACTTTATTTAGGACATGAAAAAGCAAGAATTACAAGTAGCCGCGTTAGAAAACGGCACTGTCATCGACCATATACCATCCGAAAAGCTGTTTACAGTAGTGTCACTGCTCGGACTGAAACAGATGAACAACAACATAACAATCGGCTTCAACCTCAAGAGCAAGAAGCTGGGAACAAAGGGTATCATCAAAATAGCGGATAAGTTCTTCTGCGACGAGGAAATAAACCGCATCGCCGTAGTTGCCCCCAACGTAAAGCTGAACATCATCCGCGACTACGAAGTGGTGGAAAAACGCGAAGTGAACCTGCCCGACGAATTACGCGGCATCGTAAAATGCGCCAATCCCAAGTGCATCACCAACAACGAGCCGATGCCTACCTTGTTTCATGTGGTGGACAAGGATAATTGCGTAATCAAATGCCACTATTGCGAGAAAGAACAAACAAGAGAGGACATAGAGATAATCTGATGAAAGAAGACTGGAAACCGGGAACCATGATTTATCCGCTGCCCGCCGTACTGGTGAGCTGCGGAAGCACCCCGGAAGAATACAACATACTGACTGTCGCATGGACGGGAACCATTTGCACAAACCCGCCCATGTGCTATATTTCCGTACGTCCGGAACGTCACTCCTACGACATCATCAAGCGTAACATGGAGTTTGTCATCAACCTGACAACCAAAGACATGGCACGCGCCACCGACTGGTGCGGCGTACGCTCGGGCAAGAACTACAACAAATTCGAGGAGATGAAGCTGACACCCGGCAAGAGTACCGTTGTCAGCGCTCCGCTCATAGAGGAGTCTCCTTTGTGCATCGAGTGCAGGGTAAAGGAAATCGTCGCCCTCGGCTCACACGATATGTTCATCGCCGATGTGGTGAATGTCCGTGCCGATACATCCCGCCTGAATACGGAAACCGGAAAGCTGGAGCTGGCGGAATCCAATCTGCTGGTCTACGTGCATGGCGGTTATTACGGGCTGGGAGAGAAAATCGGAAAATTCGGCTGGTCGGTAGAGAAGAAAAAGTGATAGATACTATCTGATGCGTCCAAGCGTGTCGTTACATTAATAATTTAAAGACAATTATGGGAAGAAGAGGATTACTTTTCGGGTTTTGTTTGCTGGCTTTCTCCGCAACCATGTGGGGTCAACTGCCGGTTGTGCCCGGAACGGATGAACCGGAACGCCCCCAGCACACCCACCGTCACGACCGACGGGTGAACTTCGGTATCAAGGGCGGATTCACCTCTTCACTTTTCCTCGTATCAGACCTGGTGCTTAACGGCACCGTCATCGACGAAGTGCAGAACAACTACAAGATAGGCTATTTCGGCTCGTTCTTTATGCGGATAAACTTCAAGCGCCACTTCCTGCAACCGGAACTGTCGTACACGATAAACCGCTGCAATATCACCTTCGAGAAGCCACTGCCCGAAGACGCGCCCGAAAACAGTACGCCCGAAATGGCCTCTATCACCTCGTCCATCCATAGTTTCGAGATTCCCGTAATCTACGGATACAACATCATCAAGGAAGGGCCTTACAGCCTTGCCGTATTCGGCGGACCGAAAATACGCTATATTTGGGACAAGCAGAGCAAGGTCACTTTCGAGAATTTCGACCAACGGGATATCGAAGAAGAGCTTTATCCGCTGAACGTCAGCTTCACGGCCGGCGTTGCCGTAACGATTTCACGCGTATTCTTCGACTTCCGCTACGACATCGGACTGCACAACATTTCAAAGCGCATCAGCTACAAGCCGGTTTACGATGAAAGCGTCGGCGAGGAAATTACTCTTGCCAACCAAATACGCTTCCACAGACGGGATAATGTACTCAGCTTTTCGCTCGGGGTGTTCTTTTGATAGGAAATTTCTTACTTTTCTTACAGTTTATTCATTTATTTCCTTTAAATTTGTGCGCTTAATAAGAGAACACAGAATTATCAAACTTATCTAATAAGCAAGAATGAAAAGAGACGATTTAATTTTCGACATCATCGAAAAAGAACATCAACGTCAGCTCAAAGGCATTGAACTGATTGCATCAGAGAACTTCGTAAGTGACCAAGTTATGCAGGCGATGGGCTCCTGCCTCACCAACAAGTACGCAGAGGGCTATCCCGGCAAGCGTTACTATGGCGGTTGCGAGGTTGTAGACCAAAGCGAACAGATTGCTATCGATCGTTTGAAACAGATTTTCGGTGCAGAATGGGCTAACGTACAGCCGCACTCGGGCGCACAGGCCAATGCCGCCGTATTCCTCGCAGTGCTGAATCCGGGCGACAAATTCATGGGTTTGAACCTTGCGCACGGCGGTCACCTCTCTCACGGCTCATTGGTTAATACTTCCGGTATTATCTATACTCCCTGCGAATACAACCTTAATAAAGAAACCGGACGCGTAGACTACGACCAAATGGAAGAAGTAGCCCTGCGTGAGAAACCGAAAATGATTATCGGCGGCGGTTCTGCTTATTCACGCGAATGGGACTACAAGCGCATGCGCGAAATTGCCGACAAGATAGGCGCTATCCTGATGATTGACATGGCGCATCCTGCCGGACTGATTGCCGCCGGTGAACTGGATAACCCCGTGAAATACGCCCATATCGTAACTTCCACCACTCATAAGACGCTGCGCGGTCCTCGCGGCGGTGTTATCATGATGGGTAAGGACTTCCCCAACCCCTGGGGCAAGAAAACTCCGAAAGGCGAAATCAAGATGATGTCCCAATTGCTCGACTCTGCCGTATTCCCCGGTATTCAAGGCGGTCCGTTGGAACATGTCATTGCGGCAAAAGCCGTTGCTTTCGGCGAGATTCTGCAACCGGAATGGAAGGAATACGCCAAGCAGGTTAAGAAGAATGCCGCTACGCTGGCGCAAGCCCTGATAGACCGTGGCTTTACAATCGTTTCCGGCGGTACGGACAACCACTCCATGCTGGTAGACCTGCGCAGCAAATACCCCGATTTGACAGGTAAAGTGGCTGAAAAGGCATTGGTATCTGCCGACATCACCGTAAACAAGAACATGGTTCCGTTCGACAGCCGTTCCGCATTCCAGACTTCCGGTATCCGTCTGGGTACTCCCGCCATCACAACCCGCGGCGCAAAAGAAGATTTGATGCTGGAAATCGCCGAAATGATCGAAACCGTTCTCTCCAACGTAGACAACGAACAGGTCATCGCAGACGTTCGCGCACGTGTGAATGCTAAGATGAAAGAATATCCGCTGTTCGCTTACTGATTATTAAATTAAGAATTGAGAAATAAAAAACAGGCTGCGCAATGTTCACTTGAACTGCGCAGCCTGTTTTTTCACTTCTTATTGTAGAAACTATTATTTCTCACTTCTTAATTCTCAATTCTCAATTTTTAAGAAAGTCCCTCTATGTTACCGTCCACAATGTCGATGTGCTCCGCTTGCGGAACTTTGGGCAGCCCCGGCATACGGAGTATCTCACCGGCAATGGCTACAAGCATTTCCGCGCCGTTATTGATAACGATGTCTTTGATGTGGAACTCGAAGTTATTGACTGCGCCGTATATTTTGGGGTCGGCGGAGAAAGAGTATTGCGTCTTGGCTATGCAGATGGGATAATGCGCGATGCCCATTTCTTCGATGAGCTTCATCATCTTGCGTGAAGCGCTGCTATAAGTCACCACGCTTGCTCCGTAAAGGTTGCAGGCTACTTTCTCTATCTTCTGCTGTACGCTATCGTTTTCCCCGTAAGTGTATTGCAGCGGGGCGGAAGGTTTCTTTTCGATTGTTTCCACGACAAGGTTAGCCAGGTCGATGGCACCTTCCCCACCCTCGGCGAAAGCGTTATTGATGGCGAAGCCCACCTTCAAATCATCTTCACAATGGCGGCGGATAGCTTCTACTTCTTCGTCAGTATCACTGGCAAAACAGTTGAAAGCGACAACAACGGTCTGCCCGAAGTAGCGCAGGTTACGAATATGTTTGTCAAGATTACCGAAACCTTCTTTCAGGCCTTCCATATTCGGTTCCTTGATACGGTCAAGGCTGACGCCGCCATGCATCTTCAGGCCTTGCGCAGTGGCAACGATAACAGTGAGCTTGGGTTGCAGTCCGCTTTTACGGCATTTGATGTTATAGAACTTTTCCGCTCCCAAGTCCGCGCCGAAGCCTGCTTCCGTCACTACATAATCGCCGAAGGTCATAGCCATTTTGGTGGCGAGAATGGAGTTGCAACCGTGCGCTATATTTGCGAACGGACCACCATGCACAAAAGCAGCCGTTCCTTCGGTAGTTTGTACCAGATTGGGATGGATGGCGTCTTTCAGCAATACGGTGATGGCACCGGCTACACCTAAGTCTTTAACAGTAAACGGTTTGCCGTTGAAATCAAAGCCGAGTATGATGTTCTCGATTCGCCTGCGAAGGTCTTCCGTATCTTTTGACAGGCAAAGAATTGCCATAATCTCCGATGCAGGCGTAATATCGAAGCCGGACTCCATGGTAACCCCGTTGGTGCGCGGGCCGAGACCGGTGACGATGCTGCGCAAAGAGCGGTCGTTTACATCGAGCACGCGTCGCCAGATGATTTCTTTCAGACCGAAGCCGTCTGCCTGATGCTGGTAGATATAGTTATCCAGCAAAGCGGAAATCATATTGTGAGCGGAAGTGATGGCATGAAAATCTCCTGTGAAATGTAAGTTTATTTTCTCCATGGGAAGCACCTGCGCATAGCCGCCGCCTGCCGCTCCGCCTTTCATTCCGAAGCATGGGCCGAGTGAGGGTTCACGTAAGGCTACGATGGCTTTCTTTCCAATCTTATTAAGTCCTAATGCCAGGCCGATAGAGACGGTAGTTTTGCCAATGCCCGCCTTGGTTGCCGTGATAGCGGTTACAAGAATCAGGTTACTCTGTTTTACTTTCTCCTCGTCAATCAGTTGTTCGGGAATCTTGGCAATGTAACGGCCGTAGTTCTCTACTTCTTCACGGGGAATACCCACACTTTCAGCAACCTGCTTTATCTTCTTCAGCTCTATGCTGCGCGCTATTTCAATGTCTGATTTCATACAGGGTCTTTTCTTTAAATAACAACTTTGGTTTTTGAAAGTTGCAAAAGTACAAAAAAGAAGGGAAAATGCAGGTATATAAAAAGAATTTAGTGACACGCCGAGTTGTTTCGTCGGTAAGGGGAGAATGCCATATAGTATAATGGAATAATTTAATACATAGAATAGCCTGATTGTAGAGTAACCTAAGGCTGAAAGCCTTGCATCTCTAAACCCGGGGTAAGCCCCCGGGAACGTATATATGACTAACATTACGCCCTATAAAGGCAAAATCTTTAAACATTAATCTTTTGCCCTTACAGGGCGCAGAAGACCGAGGACATTTAGACCCGGGGTGTTACCCCGGGCTATATGATGAAAGCCTTTCAGGCTTAGAGTTAATCAAATCAACTACAAAATCATATTTAATTGACAAGCCATACCTATATTATCAAGACATATTTAATATCAACTTATACTTAATATCAAATCATACTTAATATCAAATCATACCTAATATCAAATCATACCTAATATCAAGTTATATTTAAGACCAAGTTATACTTAATATCAAGGCATATTTAAGTATAGACTAACCTAAGGCTGAAAGCCTTACATCTCTAAGCCCGGGGTAACACCCCGGGAACGTATATATGACTAACATTGCGCCCTGTAAGGGCAAAATCTTTGAACATTAACCTTTTGCCCTTACAGGGCGTAGAATACAGAGGACATTTAGACCCGGGGTGCTACCCCGGGCTATATGATGAAAGCCTTTCAGGCTTAGAGTTTGTCAAATCAACTACAAAATCATATTTAATTGACAAGACATGCTTAACTACCAAATCATATTTAATCGCCAAGTCATGTTCAATTATCAAGTTACACTCAATCGTCAATCCTTCTTTATTACTCAATCCTTCTCAATTCTCAAACAATCATTAACAGCCAAATAATCATTTAAATCGTGATGTATCCACCCCTTCCCTTTGCTTTTCTTTATAGCCACCGAATTTGTATGTGAACGACACTCCCAACTCGCGAAAGCACGAATAATGATTGGTTACGTTCTGTGTCCGGAAGCGGATGCGCGGAGAGATTTGCCCTGTTTCGAATATATCGTTGCAATACAAATTCAGTATAGCCTTTCCTTTGGCAAATCCATAGCGCAGGGCGGCATTCACATTGCCGGAAACAGGCAGGTCGTAAATCCCCTGAATCGCTTTGCTATGTACAAATCCGGTGAGGGTCAGTTTCAAATCGGGTTTGGTGGAAAGGGTGAAAGTATTGTTCATTTGAGCTATGCCGTAACACTGTTTGCGATTGAAAGGAATATCCCAAAAGTCATTGTCTTTCTCGTGATGCCATATCCCGATAAGCGTCAGACGGGAATTCAACCAATTCTTTATCTTAAACGGTACTGACGCCTGTATACCAGCCTGTTGCTGATAATCAAAATTCATATACTTATAAATCTCGACCAACCGTTGCGAGGATTGGTAAAGCGTCTGCGTCGAGTAGTCTTTGGTATGGCTGAACCAGGTACTGAAGATATATTTTCCCTTCAAAACGTAGCTCATCTTAAACTCGTAGCTTTGCGCAGGCTTCAGCAGAGGATTACCGTGAATCTCGGAATACCCGCCGCCGATATACGAAACGGCATCCTGCACAGCCCAATAATCGGGATAGTCCTTATCACTGCTCAACGCAAGTTGCAGGATATGTCCGGGAGCAGGCATATAGTTCAGATTGATGGCAGGATACAAATCCCACTGGTTCCATACGGGCGTTTTATAGCGTTCTATGGCTAAGGATGCGTCCAGCGAGAGCTTATCGCCGAAACTCTTGTTGAAGCCCGCATAGATGTTCAGTGTTTCTTCCCGTTTGCGTGATTTCATGTTGCTGAGGTTATCGGCGGAGTTATCACCGGCTGCCAACGAAGTTGTGTTTTCATCTCCCAGCTGCTCTCCGGTCTCCGGGTCGTAGTAATATTGGTAGCTGTTGTCGGTGCTGGTGGTATAGACGATGCCGTAATTCAATCCCCAGCCCTTGCCCAGACTGTGTTCCTGCGCCAAAAACATTTTCCAGCGGTTGATGCGCTGGCAGTCTTGCGTAAAGAAGTCGAGTTCATCGCTCTCCAACAGACGGCTGTTCAACAGCTGGTCGGACGGAGAACGATAATAGGTCAGTTCCACACCCGCTTTCAAGCCGAAGGGAGTACGGTAGTCCAGACGACCGTTGTGAAGCCAATCCGTACTGTTACTCAGCGTGGTGGACTGCTGTGAACCGTTGATATGCATCCGGTTGTGATACGTTTGATAGTTACCGTTATAAACAAAGCTCAACTGATGCTCTTCAGCGATATTGTAATCGGCTCCCACCCGGAAACTATGCGTATGCGAACGGCCGCGGCGCACCTCATCGGTAGTCATCGGGTACACCGAGCCATCCGCCAGAGTGTGCATAGCCTCTTTGTCCGTCGTATTGTAAGTACGGCCATGTTTGTGCGAGTAAAGAAAATCCGCTGAGAACTTATTTCCGTTATATAAAAGGCTGGCACGCTCTTCAAAGTTTTCGTAATACTTCTGGTTGTACTTGCCATAAAGCTCGCCTTGCCAGGAAGAAGGGCCGTCTGCGGTCTGCTTCAATTGTATGTTGATAAGGGCGCCGCGCACTTGGTAGCGGGCGGGCGCATTGTACATCACTTCGGCTTTTTCTATACGGCTCGCAGGGATGCTCCGCAGCAATGAATACAACTGTTCGACGCTGAGGGTGGTTACCTTTCCGTTCAGAACGACGGTGACGCCCTGCCCCGCCAATTGCAAAGCGCCGTTCATCTCGGTTACGCCGGGAAGCTCCTTTACGGCATCATAAGCGTTGTCCACAGGCAGATCGCGGATAAGCCGCGGCAAGTCATAAACCAGTTTGCCTTGCGATGCTTTTACTACGGGACGCTCGCCGGTTATCATTACTTCGGGCAGACTTTGGTAGATGCTGTCCAGCCGGGCATCCGAGGTTATAATACTGTCAGCGCTGAGAGTACGCTCTTCGCCGGTGCTTTCCTGGGCGGAAAGGCTGATGCTTGTCAGGCAAATGGCTGATAACAGATAAAATCGTTTCATATCAAGTCAGTGTTGAAATTTAATTTATAGTCAGGCATATTTTAATTGACCTCCGCAAAGTACGGCATTAGCCGCGTAACTCTGTGTTATCACCGGCTTACCAAGTGTTATCTACTGTTATCGGAAGTGTTATTTAGTCTTACCGCATGATACAGCGCACGATATAACTCCTTATATTTGCCTGCGTAAGCATTAAGTATAAAGAAACTGCCATGAAACTGCCTCTGAAATATATTGCCATACTCGTTATCCTGTCTTTGGCGGGCATCTTCTCCTACCAGGCCTATTGGCTCGGCGGGCTGTACCGTACCATGCGCAATGATCTGGAGCGCAACATCATAGAAGCCATGCGCATGAGCGACTATAATGAAATGATGCTGCGTGTGGAAAGGATGCGTAAGGACAGCACCGACCATGGAGAAGTGAGCGTATCCGCCGGATTCGAGAAAGACGGAACGCAAAACAAAGCCTATGTACGCAGCACCACCAGCATAGACCGCAACGGTGAGAAAGAAGAAACCACCACCCAGCAGGTCATCCATCAAAAGAGTGATACCATTTCGATGAATATCTCGGACAATTCTTCCGTACAAGCTATTGTCACCCGTGATGACATTGCCGCCTCGGACTCCGGCGACGTGCTTTTCATAGAACGAAACAAAGACCGGAGCAAGGCTCAATGGCTGAACCCCGATTCAGCCCAAAAGAAGCTGGAAGCCGCCGTAAAAGATACCGGTAACTCGCCCCAAGCCGCCCTGAGAGCCAAAGACGGACTGGATGTGATTCTGCGCGACCAGAACAGCATGCTGGAACTCGCCACCTATTTCCAACGAGGTCTGCACTCCGGTCTGGACATTATCTCCGACCCCGACGTCCTCGTGTACGACAGCCTGCTGACCCTTCAACTGAAAGACCGGGGCATCACGCTGCCCTACCGTTTGGAGCATATCTACACGAGCGACAAAGACGCGCCTTACACATTCGTGGACACGCTGGCCGTTGCCGGTACTGCCGGATATACCCCCGGCCCTGACGCCAAGCAATACAACTACGCCTTCGACCTCAATACCCACCAAAGCTACCGTCTTTGGATAGAGCCCGTCACGCAACTGGTGTTGAAGCAGATGTCGGGCATACTGGCTACCTCGTTCGTCATTCTGATTATCCTTATCTTCGCATTCTGGGTACTTATCCGCACCATTCTGCGGCAAAAGACGCTGGAAGAGATGAAAAGCGACTTCACCAACAACATCACCCATGAGCTGAAAACCCCTATCGCCGTCGCCTACGCCGCCAACGATGCCCTGCTGAACTTTAACCAGGCGGAAGACAAGACGCAACGCGACAAATACCTGCGTATCTGCCAGGAACAGTTGCAGCGGCTCAGCGGACTTGTCGAGCAAATACTTTCCATGAGTATGGAACGCCGCAAGACCTTCCGCCTGCATCCGGAAGTACTGTCCGTCGGAGATATCCTCGAACCGCTCATCGAACAGCACACACTGAAATCGGAGAAGCCCGTGCATATATCGGTAGATATCGAGCCGGAAGACCTGGCTCTTACCGCCGACCGCACTCATTTCAGTAACATCATCAGCAACCTGATAGATAACGCCATAAAATACTCGCCGGGAGAGGCGGAAGTAAACATCCGCTGCCGGCAAATCAACGCAGCGGAACAAGGAGAACTTGTCGAAATTGCCATCAGCGACCGTGGAATAGGTATCGCTCCCGAAAAGCAGAGCCACATATTCGATAAGTTCTACCGCGTTCCCACCGGTAATCTGCATGACGTGAAGGGCTACGGGCTCGGTTTGTTCTACGTCAAGACCATGGTTGGGAAACATGGCGGGAGCATATCCGTAAAGAGCGAACCGGGCAAAGGCAGCACCTTTGTTGTAAGATTAAACAAGCAGGCGGATGATTGAAATCTGTATGGGACAAAAAGCTTCAACGCACGAAACAAAGTGTTTTTTACGTGTTTGAACACTTTGTTTCAAGGCATGAAAACAGAATGTTCCGCATAGCGAAACAAAATGTTCACCGTAGGGAAACAAAGTGTTTCAACGGTTGGAACAATCTGTTTCGCCGCTGAAAACCGACATCCGCCTCAGGAGTAACTAAATTCGGCTCATAATACAGAAAAAATAAAGGACTATGGATAAAATAAAAGTATTATTGGTTGAGGATGAAGAAACCCTTGCCATGATTATAAAAGACACGCTTGAAGGGCAGAACTTCACCATCCACACCGCTGCCGACGGTGAAGAGGGATTGCGCCGGTTCTTCGACCTGCGCCCCGATGTACTCGTGGCCGACGTAATGATGCCCCGCATGGACGGTTTTGAAATGGTACGCCGCATCCGCCAGACTGACAAGCATACGCCGGTACTGTTCCTTACCGCCCGCTCGGCCATCAATGATGTCGTAGAGGGCTTTGAGCTTGGCGCCAACGATTATCTGAAAAAGCCTTTCGGCATGCAAGAGCTGATTATCCGTATCAAAGCGCTGGCGGGCAGGGCTTTCAGCTTCACTGACGCCGCACCCAAAGAAGTCACCGATTTTGAAATAGGCGATTACCGGTTTAACTCCGTCACGCAACGGTTGTCGTATATAGGGACTGCCGTATCTCCGCACACTGACACGGATATGGAACTCTCCCACCGTGAATCGGAAATACTGAAACGCCTCTGCGAAAACCGTAACCAGGTTGTCAACACCCAGAATGTTCTGCTCGAACTTTGGGGAGATGACAGCTTTTTCAACTCCCGCAGCCTGCACGTGTTCATCACCAAGCTACGCCACAAACTGGCGCTGGACGACCGAATCCGCATCGTAAACGTACGCGGAATAGGATATAAACTGATAGTATAAAGAGTATAAGTGAATGAGACGAACACTCCCGATGCAGACCGCCCCTCAATATTTACTTAAAGAAATTTCGAAGAATGACCGGAAAGGTTTATCTTTGTAATCGGGAGACGGGGAATTAAAGAATGAAGGAGCGAAACCGCCGGATTGGTGAAAGCTCCATTAAGAATAGTTGAATGGAACAATGAAACGAGTTTGCTTTTTTATCATCGCACTGCTTGCAAGTATCGCTTCGCTATATGCCCAAAGCGAAGTGAAGGGCGACAGCGTACGCTCCCTGCCCGACGGTACTCCGCCCGATGGCGTATTCCTGCCCGAAACAAAGAATTACAACGGCTTTCTTTTGGATATGAGCCTGATGAAAATGGAAGCTCCCCGCCTGCCTGAGTTTACGCTGGAAATACCGGACGCAAGCAAGGATTACAGCAGCATATTCCGTCTTAATCCGGACGTTACCTACTCGCAAGGGCTTTCGAATGTATTCTCACTGACCAATTCCACCGTTTACAGCATGAATCCGTTCGGACTGACCGGATTCTGGTCGTCACCGGAGAATCTGCAGATGGGCAGCTTCAAACTGAAAAACGGTATGCGTATCAATACCTATGGCGAATATGACAAAGACGGCTGGAAAGTTCCCAACCGCTCGGCGCTGCCATGGGAGAAGAACAACTTCAAGGGCGCATTCGAGATGAAATCTTCCAACGGAGCGTTCGGCATACGCATCGAAGTGCAGCAAGGTAACAGAAGCCCGTTCTAAAGCATGAGTTCCGGCTCTGCCAATCCTTTCTCCTTGCGGTATCCATGTACCATTTCCAAAATAATATCCCCGTACTTTTCCACTCCTTTCTTTCCGAAATAAGGGATGCGGACAAGCATGGCTTTATCGGCGGGCAGCAGGTTGCTGATGCCTAAAATGGCTTTTTGTTGGATAACCGTATAGACGGGCAGCCCCAGCCGGGACGCTTCCGAGTTTCTCCATGCCACCAGCCGGTCGTAAAGTTCGGGATGTAACACGTCCGAAGGAACTTGAACAGCAGGTGTTGCCGATTCTTTCTTTTTCCGTTCCCGTATATTCTTCTCCACCGCATCCAACAGTCCTCTTCGTTTCAGGTCTTCTTTACCGGAAAGAGCGGAGTCACCGATGGAGAGTATCGCTTTCTGCCTTAAATATTCGGCTGTACGGAATCCGTGCGCTATGACGTAAGCCAAGAGGTCGTCTTTCAGCAAGAAAAGGGTATTCAGCTCTTCTTTCGCGGTATTCAACTGTTTCTTCAGTTCCTTGTTGTCCGTGGCAAGAACCCGTTCTTTTATCAATACGAGATACTGAGGCTCCATTTCTTTTTTGAAGTAGCCGGCTCCCGCAGCAATCCGTTCCTGCAATGTTTCGTCCGTAGCATAGTTCTGCGCGGCGTCAATCAGACGGTTGTATTGCATACCGAACTTCTGCGCCACTATCACCACCTTCTCGTGAAAACGTTCCGCTTCTGCCTTGTATGCTGCCAACTGCTTGGGATAGAGTTTATAAAGATGCTCGTCAATCAGGCGTACATAGCGCTGAAGCGATTGCTCCAACGGCCGGAAATCGAATAGTCCCGACAACAGTTCATGGAAATAGGTTCGCTGCAACGAATGGAAGCGGTCTTCATCCGGTTCGTTTCTGCGTGCTTCTTCCGTAAAGCGGTCTACCGCCCGGTCGCTGATAACGGCTTTTGCGGAAAGCGGGGCGCTAAGCACCAAACCTTCCAATGTCTTGCAACGGCTCAGAGCCACATACGTCTGTCCGTGCGCAAAGGATGAGCTGGCATCGATAATGGCGCGTTCAAACGTAAGCCCCTGGCTTTTATGAATCGTAATGGCCCATGCCAGTTTCAAAGGGAACTGCCGGAAAGTACCTTCAATATCTTCCACAATCTCCTTGCTTTCCTCGTCCAATACGTATTTTGCGTTTGCCCACTCCTCTTCTTGCAGCAGGAAGGCAACGGTGCTATCTTTGGCACGCACTTCGATGCTGTCGGCGGAAAGGTCGGTGACTTCACCGATCATACCGTTATAGTAGCGGTGCTCGCCGGACGAGTCGTTCTTTACAAACATCACCTGAGCGCCTTTTTTCAGCTCCAGGAGTTCGTCCGTGGGATATGAATACTCGGGAAACTTTCCGTCAATCGTGGCACGAAAAGCATAAGAACGTCCCGGAAGCTGTTCCAGTTCGTAATTGTTGATGCGCTGCGCCTGGTAGTTATGGGTGACCAGACGGATATAACCCTCTTCCTTCCGGGGTTGGAAATCGGGAAGATAGCGACGGTTCAGGGCTTCCAGGACTTGAGGGTCGCAATGATTCTCGCGAATGCGGTTCAGTAAGTCCAAGAAAGCTCCGTCACTCTGCCTGTATACGGTTTTAAGTTCGATAGTGCAGTATTCCGTCTGCTTCAGCGCGCGGCTGGAGAAAAAATAGGGAGTATCGTAATACTTCTTCAGCATCTGCCATTCCTCGTCCTTCACTACGGGAGCCAACTGCTGCAAATCGCCAATCATCAATAGTTGCACACCGCCAAACGGCTTGTGACGGTCGCGGTAACGGCGGAGCATTTCATCTACCGCATCCAACAGGTCGGCACGCACCATACTGATTTCATCAATCACCAGCAGGTCCATACTGCGTATGATATTGATTTTCTCCTTACCGAAACGGAAACGATAGGTTGCCTGTCCATTCGTACTGAACGAGCTTTCGGGCACATAAGGCGCGAACGGAATCTGAAAGAACGAATGGATTGTTACACCGCCGGCATTGATGGCCGCGATACCGGTCGGCGCGATAACGACCATGCGCTTAGGACTTTCCCGCTTGAGCTTACGTAAGAAGGTTGTTTTACCGGTTCCGGCCTTACCGGTCAAAAAAAGATGAGTGCCTGTATTTTCAATGAACTGCCATGCAAGCGCTAATTCAGAGTTTTGCTCCATTATTCCTTTCAGTTTGTTGTAACAGGTGGTAAAGGTAGCACAAATAAATAAAGGAGAGGGGATGTTGGCGGAATGTTTTTTATGATAGGAAAAGAGGATGTACCGAAAGCGCTTCGGTACATCCTCTTTTCCTATGCAAAACTTATTTCAAGCTGCCGCCGATTATATCCAGCAATTCATTCGTAATCGCCTGTTGGCGACTCTTGTTATACTGCTTCGTCAGGTCCTGAATCAACTCGTTGGCATTGTCCGTAGCGGCCTGCATGGCAAGCATACGAGCTGCATGTTCGGAAGTATTCGAGTCCAGCAGAACCGTATAAATCTTCTGGCTCAGTACTTTAGGAAGAAGGTCGGCTATCAACCGGGCTGCGGAAGGCTCTACAATATAATCATTATTGAAGTTGCTCTTTCCGGCGGTTTCCGTCGCTTCTTCGGCCACCTTATCCAAGTTGATAGGCAGATACTTATCTCTCGTCAGGATTTGCGACCCGGTAGATTTGAAATGATGATAAATCAGCTCTACCTTGTCGATGCGTCCCTCCAGAAACTCTTTCATCAAGAGTCCGGCAAGCTCGTAAGCCTGCACATACGAAGGTTTGTCGGCCATTTCCTGATAGCTGCCTTGCGGCTCGTATCCCAACTTCTTTACGGCTTCTTCCACCTTCTTGCCTACGGGATACAGCAAGATGTTCTCTTTGCCCAACGATTTATAGTCTTCCAGTGTGCGCTCCAGCATCTTCGCCACGTTGGAATTGAAAGCGCCGCATAAGGACGAATTGGACGAGAACGCCACAATCGCCACTTTCTCTACCGGACGTTCCTCGGTATAGGGTGACTCTATCGTAGCATCCGTACTCAAGAAGTTTGTCAGAATCTCATTCAGCTTCCGTTGATAAGGCAGCATATTCTCAATCCGCCCCTGCGCCTTATGCAGTTTGGCAGATGCTACCATCTTCATCGCCGAAGTTATCTGACGCGTACTCTTGACGGAGCTTATTCTATTTTTTACCTCTTTCAGTGAAGCCATTTCATATAGTGATTAGGGGTTGGTGATTGGCGATTAGTCGTTGTTGAATGCCTGACCGCCATCTACATAAATTGCTTGGCTGTCTTTGCCGCCGTCTCTTCTATCTTCTTGCAGACATTATCATCAATGACACCCGTCTTCAATACATCAAGCACTTCCATCTGATAATCTCTTTCAAGGAATTCGAGGAAACTGCGTTCAAACTCGCTCACTTTGTCCAAAGGCACGTCTTTCAACAAACCATGCGTACCGCAATAAAGAATGGCAATCTGCTTCTCTACGGGCATCGGGCTATACTGAGGCTGTACCAGCAAACGGGTATTCTTTTGCCCTTTGTCGATAGTCAGCGCAGTAACAGGGTCCATATCACCGCTGAATTTGGTAAACGCTTCCAGTTCGCGATACTGAGCCTGGTCTATCTTCAATGTACCCGCAACCTTCTTCATCGCCTTAATCTGGGCATTACCGCCTACACGGCTCACGGAGATACCTACGTCGATAGCCGGACGGTTACCCTGGTTGAAGAGGTTGGTGTCGAGGAATATCTGTCCGTCGGTAATGGAGATTACGTTTGTAGGGATATAAGCCGACACGTCACCGGCCTGCGTTTCGATAATAGGAAGCGCCGTTAATGAGCCGCCGCCTTTTACTCTGCCTTTCAGGCTTTCGGGCAGGTCGTTCATCTCGCGCGCCACCTCTTCCTGGCTGATAATCTTTGCCGCACGCTCCAACAGACGGGAATGCAGGTAGAAGATATCACCCGGATATGCCTCACGTCCCGACGGACGGCGCAAAATCAAGGAAACCTCACGATAGGCTACCGCCTGCTTGGACAAGTCGTCATAAACCACCAGCGCATGACGGCCGGTATCACGGAAATACTCACCGATTGCAGCGCCGGCAAACGGAGCATAATACTGCAATGCAGCCGGATCGCCTGCCGTAGCAGCCACAACGATGGTGTAATCCATCGCACCGTTTTCACGCAATGTGTTTACGATGGATGCTACCGTAGAGCCTTTCTGACCGATGGCTACGTAGATACAGTACACAGGGTCGCCCGCTTCATAGTTGGCACGCTGGTTTATGATAGTATCGATGGCAATCGCAGTCTTACCCGTCTGGCGGTCGCCGATAATCAACTCACGCTGCCCGCGGCCGATAGGAATCATGGCATCGACAGCTTTCAAGCCGGTTTGCAACGGCTGGTTTACCGGCTGGCGGAAAATAACGCCCGGAGCCTTACGTTCCAACGGCATCTCACAAAGCTCGCCGCCTATCAGGCCTTTGCCGTCCAACGGTGCGCCCAACGGGTCGATAACGCGTCCCAACATACCCTCTCCCACCATGATGGAAGCGATACGCTTGGTACGTTTCACCACGAATCCTTCCTTGATTTTATCCGTAGGGCCTAATAATACGGCGCCCACGTTGTCTTCTTCAAGGTTCATCACGATGGCTTTGATACCGTTGTCAAATTCCAGCAACTCGTTTGCTTCGGCATTGCGCAATCCGTAGATACGTGCCACGCCATCGCTGACTTGCAGTACCGTACCGATTTCATCCAGTTGCACGCGGGTGTCGATGCCTTCCAACTGTTTGCGCAGAATATCGGAGACTTCGCTTACTTTTATATTTTCAGACAACATTTTAGTATTTACTATTTAACGATTTACTATTTTACTTTCTGAAGAAACGAATCATATACCGCTTTTGACCTCTTACAACTTACCCGTCACAATGCTAAATAGTAAATTGCAAATTGTCAAATCGTAAATCACACGATTCTTCTGTTCTTATCAATGAACTGTTGTTTCACTCTCTTTAGCTGAGTAGCAATACTGGCATCCAGACGGAAATCGTTGACGTCGAATATAAATCCGCCTTCAATAGATGGGTCGACATCTGTCTGTAACTCCATTTCGGCATGCAGCAGATGGGAAGCGCTGTTTCGGATACGTTCCCAAATCTCATGGCTTACGGGTACGGCGGTCGTCAGTTTCGCAATCCCGATATGCCTGCTCTTTCTGTATAAATCCAGATAGCTCAGACAAATATATTGCAGAAACGCCTCACGCCTGTTTCTTAATACCAGCGTAATGAAACGGGCCAACTCACGCTCGGCAGGAGCATCCCCCACGGCCGCGGTACAGATAAGCGAGAATTTCTCCCGTACCGACAGTACCGGATTCTCCAATGCCGTACGCAAATCAGGATGTTTCTCGAAACTCCGGCTCAACGTACGCATTTCAGTATATAGTCTGTCTTCCGTACCCGTGCTCTTGGCATACTCCATAAGAGCCTTTGCATATCGCATCGAAACAATTCCTATATCCATTTCTTCTAAAGATTAATGATTAGTGATTGGGCGTCAGCATCTCATCCAGCATACGGTCAATCATTTCCATCTGGTCTTGCTTTTCGTCCAGATTACGACGGATAATCTTCTCCGCAATATCTACCGATAGTACAGCAACCTGACGGCGAATATCGCGGATAGCTTCTTCCTTCTCTTGCTGAATCTGCTGTTTTACATCATCCAGTTCCTTCTGCGCAACGGCTTCCGCATGTTTACGCGCTTCGACAATAATCTTGTCACGCTCGTGCATTGCTTCCCGCATGATGCGTCCCTGCTCCTTGTTCGCGGCAGCAATCAGCGCTTCACTCTCCTCTTTCAGTTTGGCGAGCTGGGCGTTTGCCTGACGTGCCACTTCCA
>ERZ824473.815-NODE-815-length-50825-cov-10.052452_pt1 | contig 50825 bp, 53 predicted proteins | sample MGYA00519874_ERZ824473 | MGnify/ENA primary metagenome ERZ824473 (study PRJEB31778, sample SAMEA3449151) | human gut metagenome | biome: human gut; feature: human-associated habitat; material: faeces | place: United Kingdom | collected 2010/2012 ... | reverse complement strand
TGTTCATTCCGTTTTCCATTGTTTTTTCATAACGGATTTTACACTCAAACCATGTGTGCATAATTTTCTATTTTAAATAAACGTTTTGTTTCTGTCGATTTCAATCTCCATTAATTGCAATAACCTCTCTTCATCAGGACTTGGAAGATAAACGCCGCATTCGGCACTCGCCCAATTACGAAAACGTTCAATGCTTGTCGTCATTTCCGCTGTATCTAAATCAGTGGAACTACGTAAAACTTCCATTTCTCCCAAAAACTTATCATTAATCCTACGGGTGAATATTGCAGGATTTACTAACTTTTTGTAATAGTTCTGTTTTACGTATTTCAGCGTGTTCCCCGTCTCACAAGCGAAGAAGCCTAAAAGGGTGTGCAGGTATTTGTTCTGCTGCGTTGTCCTCTTAGGCTTCTTTTCCGTCAGTTCCACAATGCAACCCTTTGAGAAGAGATAGTTACATCGTATTTTGAACTGCTCTTTGTGGAGTGGGTTGGATAGGTCGTATTGCATAATATTTTAGAATGGCAAATCATCTTGCGGGGATAATCCCGGAGCTTCCGCAATCTGTTCCGGTGTGGGGCTGCTCTGAACGGGCTTATATTCCTTGAAATCTCCAAAAATATACTGTATGCCTTCTTTGCGTTCTTCTTGTTTTGGGGCACAAGTAATAAAATGGGTATGCCCAAACTGTGAAGGTTCCTTGCGTTCGATAACCGCCACATTTAAATAAATTTTCTCTTTCCCGTCTTTGCATATTACTTTCTTCATTTGCTCACGGGGAATGTCACTAAGACAAATACTTCCTGTTAAAATCATAAAATTAATATTTTAAAGTTGATAAAGTTCTTCTTTCGTTTTCAACAAGTGGTATAGGTTATTTGTATGTATATACTTGCAGAAATCTTCCACTATACCTTGATTATATTTTTCAGACAAATCTGTTCGGATACATTCAATAGGTTCGTAAAGGATAAAACCTGTAGATGTCACATCGGTGAGCATGTTACGTTTATACCCCTCAAACTGAAATAAATCAAAGTAGAAAATGGAACAATCAAAAATATCAAGATAAAAAGTCCACTGGCATGATTTTGTATAATCTTCTGTATGCGGTGTGGAGTACTTGGTTTTAATATCCCGAATTACTTTGGCATATTTTAAATCCGCATAACCATGTACATGTATATCAAAATGTGAAGAATGGTAGTCTTTACCGCCGTGTACCTCATGTTGGGCATCAGGAAATTTATTCCGGTAAAAAATGGCATTTTCAACAGCCTTACTGTTAAACCTGACAATAGCCCCTTCTTGTTCCTGTTCGAATATTCCTCTTCCTACATATGTTGCTTTCCCTGTTTCTACTATCTTATGAAAACAAGAGCCTATTGCCGCATAAGCGTTAGGCTCTTTTATTCCCGCAAGAACATTAAGAAGGCGTTCTTCTGTATCCCATATGGAATGTTTGTCTCTGAAACGCCGAAAGGCTTCTAAGGAAGTGACACTTATTCGATACATAACTATTGCTTTTTGAATGTAATAGCATAAGATGTGGTAGATGAACGCGCAGGCGGGAATATTGCATATATCTCACCGGTTTCTTCATCTATTTCCGTTTTATTGGTATTTACAAGCTTAAGGAAACTTTCACGTTGCTTTATTTTTTCATCCACTTCTTTCTTTTCCTTGTTCAGTTTATCCCAAACAATGTCATTGCATCCTGCAAAATCATATTTCACAGATGTCTCTTTTACTTGAACAACGGCTCCTTTGTATGACGGAGTTTCGCCTTTTCCGTATTTTTCCGTTTCCTTGATTACTGCTTCTCTTATATCATTGTTTTTCAAAAAAAGAGATATGGATTCACCGATGCTTTTCATTTGAATAACGGCTTCTATGGCACTGATTTCTCCATCAAGTACTTTTTGAATAAAAAGGGAAGCTAATTGTTCCTGTTCTGATTTTGTAGCCGGAATTTTGCTAATTGATAATTCTTTACTCATGGTAGGTTATTATTAATTCTGTATTGTTCGTAATTGGCAGATATGATACTTATATCTTCTTGGGCAACCTTGTAACTTTCATTTACAAGGTTTACGAGAGAAAGGCGTTTGCCTTCATTTTTGGCTTTAGTCAAATATTTATATATCCACTCCATCAGCTTCTCGTCGTTAAACTGTTCTTTGTTAAGCAACTTTCGATTGTCTGTAACAGGCGCCGCTTGCATGCTTGTTTGGTTGTATTTTGTCGAATCTTTATCCCAATAAACATCAGCCCCCATTCCTAATGCTTTGCAAGCCACTGATATGGCATCCGTTAAGGCCATTTTGAAACATTCATCCGATGTATAGAGACCGTTTTTCTCATTTGTCACAAATGAAGAACCGCCGATGCCTTGTATAGCCTCGCTCCATTCCCCGTTCATTTTTACAAATAGGTTTATGTGAACGAAACTGGATATTACTCCATTGCCACCATTTTCGTTCCACATTCGGATGATTTCATATTTCCATCCGAAACCACACACTCCAAATTCTTCGGTAAGCCTTTTTATGCGCCACATAGGGTTTATATCAGACATACCTTTCAATCTTCCCGCAGCAATACTTTTTATAGCTTCTTGGGGGACTTTTCTGACGCGGTTGTATAAATCTAAGTTGTTCTCCATAATGTTGATAATTTAACAATATCTTGGCATCCCTTGACTAACGCAAAGAAACATCCTTTCATCTTCGAATTCGTCAGGTGTATAATCATATTGATTACATTCGAGTTCTGCGCGTAACTCCTCAATGTCTTCCTCTATAAGCTGAATGATTTCTTCTTTTGAAGAATAGCCGTATTTGGGAAGATATTCCAAATCACAAGCTTTGACTTCGTTCAGCTCCTTGTACAGTTCTTCAAGTTCATTTTCCATTGTATTGTGTTTTTAAACCGCCCGTACAAGGTTAAAGGAAAGCGGTGCGCACTTCGCTTCTCTCACGGCTTTTAGTACGGTAATAGCACTACCTTTGATGCGGCTGGAATAGGTCAAACCTCTATAATCTCAAATTTCCCTTTTTTGATATATATCTTATGGCTATAGTAATCTTTGACTATTGCGTAATCAGATTCCGGTCTTATATTACCTGTACAATCTTCTACATAGGAGTTGTCGTAGGCTTTCACCGTTGCACTGTCGTAGGCTTTCACCGTTGCACTGTCGTAGGCTTCCACCGTTGCACTGCCGTAGGCTTTCACCGTTGCACTGTCGTAGGCTTTCACCGTTGCACTGCCGCAGGCGTTCACCGTTGCACTGCCGTAGGCTTTCACCGTTGCACTGTCGCAGGCGTTCACCGTTGCACTGTCGTAGGCTTTCACCGTTGCACTGCCGCAGGCGTTCACCGTTGCACTGCCGTAGGCGTTCACCGTTGCACTGCCGCAGGCGTTCACCGTTGCACTGCCGTAGGCGTTCACCGTTGCACTGCCGTAGGCGTTCACCGTTGCACTGCCGCAGGCAAATGAGGCTGTTATAACCTTATGAGTATTCTTGGTATAAATACCGGCTTGCGATAATTCTTCTTCTGTGAAGTTATCTTCCAAATATTCAGCATCGACAATTTTTGCATCCCTCAAAACCCAAAACCAATTTTCAGTAATGGCTTTTAGCAGGTCGGCTTTCGTATTGCTTCTTAGCCCCATTGCGTAGCCGGATTGGCATGCGTCAGCATTTTTAGCGCGGGTTAAGAGTTCTTCTTTTAATTCTTCAAATGTTTTCATATTTATATTGTTATTGATTGGTTTCAATAAAAAGACCGGACTATCTTCACAGACCGCCCGGCTACGACTAAACAAATACTTCATCTGTAGTGAAGATGTTGCGACACCCGGACTCGAACAGGGACGAGTTGTCAAGCTCCACACATCTAAGGTTTGACATTCCTATCATAGAGTGCTGCGTCTACCATTCCACCATGTCGCAGTGTTTCCCGACCAGCACGTGGACGGGACTGTTTATATTAAAAAAATATATCATGAATTATTCACCCTCACGGGCTTATTGAGTAATTTTTAAGAAATCAGGAGAAATCCCATATAAGGGCGTTTTGCCATCCCATTTATCAATAAATTGTTTGTATAAGATTTCTTTCGTCAATCCTCTTGACGTAATTAGAGCCTGTTCTGTCTTTAACTGTTCAAGCTCATTTCGTTTTCTCTGTTCTGCTATTTGCTGGTCTAACACTGAGATATTGGTATTAACCTCATTACGGCTATCAATCTTTTCACGTACTGCTCTTGAAAATTCAAGCTGCGCGGAAAAAGTCAACAATTGAAGCCCTCTTTTCTCAAATTCTTTATCTACTATCTGTTCCAGCCGTTTTTCAAAAAGAAGAGAACCGCCATCAGCCATCAAACTGTCTGTCTTATGTTTCCGGCTTTCTTCTTTTATCAAGTCATAAATACGCGGTTCAAGTATGTTGTCTTCAAGGCTTTGCATAAAACCATCTTTCCCGGATTCCGTATCGGCTTTATCTATATGTTTATTATCGAATACAACATCAACAGCCCTATTTTTTATAACTTTATATGAATAGGTGGGACGTGCATTAAATTCTGTGTTATCGGCAGCTTTCAAAGTGACAGGTTTGGCAAATTCACCTCTTTGGTCAAATAATGGGACTTGAAACAACTCTGTACCCCATTCCCAAGTGGAAACTCTACCCGATACCACCTTGAAATCCTCTTTCCCTTGCTTACCGTAGTTCTCCATCAGAACCCCAGCATAGTTAGGGGCTACTCTTTCGCAAGAAGCGAATACCAATAAGGTCATACAGACCAATGTCAGATTAATCAATCTCTTCATTTTTTAAGTTTTTAATTAGTTTATAAAAAAAATAAATTGTAGTGGCTGATATTACTGCTACACCCAGCCAAGCGTGTAGGTGATTAAAAATCCTGTTCCCAATAGCAATTCCGATAATCAAAAGTGCTATTAATTTGATGTACTTATTCATAATTCTGATTATTTGGTTATTATTGTTCCCGTGAGCGTTCCGATGGTTGCCTTACTACTCTCAAGCATCTATTGAGAGCCACGGGAATTCTCTATTTTAATTCTTGAATTTGTTTCATTATATTAGATACCTCATCTGCATTTACATAACCAATTACATCATCTGTAATTGAGGTATCATAACAAATAGCACCATCTTTAAGGACAGCAACCTCATAAGTATCTATGCCGTTAGAATAGAACATATCTCCTTTTACAACACTTATTCCATAGCCATTATCAAACCGCATTACAGCGTGTTTTGCCTCCATGTATTCCTCACGAAGCGGAGAAGGAAGATGACGTGCCTCCTTGCTAAGAGCATGTGGATTAAATACCAAATCCGTAAATGTTTTTACCTTTCTCATATCATTATTCATTAAGCATTGCTCCCTTTAACGCAACAATACGTGTTTGGCTTTTCAGCGTGCCCGAATTTGACGGGAAGGGAGTATATATAATAAGCGTGTACGGGCGCCTTTCATTACCACCGCATACTTTATACCGATTTAAGACTGTATCGGACGCTTATGTTGTCTTTATGACCTTTGTCTCTTGCGATACGGGCGCCCAAACCGCATACTCTCTACCGTAGGACATTTCGGTGCGAAGAAACAATCACGATAACCAAGCCTATACGGAGTCCCCGCGTTTCCGCTATCCGTAATCCTCGGTTATATTGAAATAAGTCTAAATATCAGATACCTAAACCTTATTTCACATTCAATATGTCAAAGAACTATGTATTTTGCTCCCTCTGCACGACTCGAACGTGCGACCTTCGCTAACCGGAAATTACCGGATACTAAACCTTCGAACAAGTAACCATAGCGATGCTCTGCCTGGCTGAGCTAAGAGGAAGGAGCGTTGTTCACACAACGCGGTTTTAATAGTCAAGACTGTCGTAATACTGCTTGTTGTTCATATATTCAGATACTACCGCCGACCGTGAGCTGTCGTTTATCCGGCTTCTGATGAAGTCATACTTATCGGAACTCATGCCAGATAATACATCATCGTTGTATTCTACACGACTGCTGTATATACATCCCGCCATTATTGCTATTATTAGAGCAATCCGAAGAGCAAGTCGAGAGGCTCTGTTTAAATCGTAGGTTTTCATATTAAAGATGATTTAATGATTCTATCTTATTTCATTTATATCGTTTTGGCGGTAGAAAACCTTTCTACCTATTTTGATAGGGATGAGATACCCGTCTTTATTCCAACGATTCAATGTGCATCGGGATACGTTTAGGGTTTCTGCAACTTCCTTAAGAGGTACAAGGTTGTCGTTGTTACTTTTCGATACACCCTCCTTTAACTCTTGTATAGCCTGCTGGATTGATGCATCTATTGCATTCTTCAAGTCCTGTACATTAACTAAGAAAAACTGTTGGCTGGAAGAGTTGCTTCTCATTATTTCCCGAATATCCATAGCTTTATCTCCTTATTTTAATCTGATAATTCTGTATCTTGTTTCGCTTATAGTTTCAAATTTGAATTCAGCCCTACCTTCTTTTTTAAGGTTAGTAGCTATTGAGCTTGCGTTATTTGAACTCATTTGAAACTCTGTAAACTCTGGACTTTCTCCTATCTTTATTGAGAGGAGGGTTCCCCTCACGTCCACGCGTCTTACTATTTTAGGCTTGCGTTTCATAGTGTTATATCTTACATTCCTCCTTATTTTCTTTCTTCCAAATGTTCTTCTGTATGTACCACATCAGGAAGATGTTGTAGCATATTGAAACCGCCCATGCGATAAATAGTAGTATGAATCCTATGCTCATAGCTTTTTCTCCTCTAATATCGGGTCGTTGGCTTCATCGCCCCATTTGCTGAAAATTACCACTCCATAAGGAAATAACTGGAACACAATCGGGTCTAATGACATTATTTCGCTATTCAAATCCGATTTCATTTCTTGTACGGGAGCTGCGATGAAAAGTTCCTCGGGAGCTGTTTTTGTTCTATTATTGAAAGGGAATCTTTTACGTTTATCCTCAATAACATTATATTCTTCTGCTGATATTTTTCTTTCGTTATAAAAGTATTCATCTTGGATTTTTTCTTTTTTTAATTCTTTACCACCAAAAATAGCTATATGGATAAGCTCGCTACATTTATTAAAATCCACTATGCCATAATCATGACCATCAAGAACGCAATGATACAGAGGATTTTTTTCTAAATATCCGATAGTATTGCAATCATTTATCTTATTGCTATATTGATTTTCTTCTCCAATTTCTTTCAATTTATCGGACACTTGCTTTATCTCTACAAGATTCTTATATGGAATTTCTCCTGTGTATGAACTTAAACGGCCGCACGTTAGATTGTATTTTACTAAAAGGTCTGTAAAATCCTCCATTCTTACAAATATGCAGTTCGTAAAATTCTTGTAATACCAGTTGAACACCATTCTTTTTCTTGACGCTTTTACAGCTTCTTCACTTTGTGAAAAAGATTTTGAAGATGTAAATCCAAGTTCTTTCAGCATTTCGTTGCGCTTCAATTCTTTTTCATCAACAATGTCAGACCTCCATTGCTTCATATATTCAACCGCACACAATACCAATGCTGTATGTATTTCTTCTGCTGTGTATATTTTTTTATTTGTTTCAGCCATAATCATTCTTCTTTAGCTTAAGCGTGTAACCCTACTGCCGTCAATATTTTTTTTTGCCGAGCAGTCAAATTTAAATCCTTTCTTGTTCAGCTTATAACATGCGTTGAAAACACTTGTAGAGCGGAATTCTTTTTCTTTGATAATCATTACGTCACCAACTTTCATTGAGCGTAATGTATCAGAAAGTTCCCGACCTTTAATTCTTTTAACTATAATCCTATCCATTTGCAAACTAATTAAAATACCTTTGTTTATTTCTTTAATTTTTCATTCGTGATTTATGGTTTTGTTTAAATCACAATGCAAATATAATGCAATTGCATTAATGATAAAAGGAAATAATATAAATAATTAATGCTTTTGCATTAATTAACTAATGCTTGAATTTATGGATACTGTTAATGAAAGAATTTATCTTATTGTAAAAGAGTTGTTTAATGGTAATGTTAGTGCTTTTTGTCGGGTTGTTGGAATAAAGCAGCCTACTTTAAACACAATTGTTGGTTCACGGAAAAGCAAACCATCTTATGATGTTCTTAATGCTATTGCAACGTCAGATTTGAATTTAAATACTGATTGGCTTATTACCGGAAGGGGAAGTATGACAAAAGACGATTCTACTACAGAACCTTTCGCCATATTGCAAAAATATGATGCGGAAGTAGAGATAAAAAATGAGATAATTACTATTAAAAGAAAACATAAATGAATAGAAAAAAAGGAGCAGAATATCGAGTTCAAGCAGTTTCAGAACGAAATGGGAAGAAATATATAATAAAAGTGGGTTATCAATTGGCAATGGATTTAATAAAAAAACGTAGGTCTAAAGAAGCTCCAATAATATGTAGTATATGTCAAACGCGTGATGAATACGGGTTGATATATGAAGTTGATATTCCTACTGGTATAAATAAACATGTGCTTTCAATATGCCGTAGGTGCAGAAATAAAATGAAAACCAATAAGGTTGCATTTATATATTCTGCTTTTGAAACTAATAAGCGTAGATATTGATTTTATGTTATATGGCAATAATAATGGGAAATAAGAAATGGATATAAATATAAATGATTTCTTACCGATTAACACTATAGATAAAGTTGATAAGATTATTGATCTTATTTTTCTTAACAAAGAGCCAAAGAAGATTTATACGGAGATTCTTGTGCTTATTAGGAAGGTGAAGATACAAATGTATTTCAAAGAGAGATTTGATAGTATAAAATATAAACTGCCATATAAAAAAGAATATGTTGCGGTTAATTTACTTTCGAAAGAGAATAAGAGCCTAAAGAAAAGGCATTCAAATCATACGCTATTTTCTAATGATGGCAATATAGATATTTATTTTTTTGTAGGTATGTCTATACAAGACCTTTCTAAATTTGTAGATATGCCTTTTCGAACGCTATTATCAATTGTCAAACAAAAGACAAAATCTGCTATTAGTTTTGATAATGATTATTTTCTCACAGAACAAGATGTCGAGACTCTTTCTGATTTCCTTCAAAATGCTTATGCTACCAAAATTCGTAAAGACAAAGCTGAGAACATTTTTGAAAAAGAAGTTGTTACCGCGAGTTATCATCGGGAAAAATTAAATGCTCGTTTTAGGCCGTCTGTAGGAAAAGAGGGTAATTATCGTAAGCTAATTTATATTCGTACTAAAACATAGGGCATGTGTATTTATCTGCGTTTTTTATGTTTCATAAATAGTGTGTTAACCATTTTATGGCTGGGAAAAATATCAACAAATACTTCACTGCCAATATTTAATAATATACTGATTATCAGATGACCTATTTATTCTTTTCATTAATGATTTTAGTTCTTATCTTAACCACAGTTAGTCTTATATATTTATGGAATAGCAACGTGGAGAAGAAAGTAAAATGCGCATGTTGTTTTACTCTTGTTATTTCGGTTGTATCTTTCTTTTGCTCTTATTTTAGGTCTCCTTTTGAAATAAAAGACGAGATAGAATTTATAGGGATTATTATTGCAATTATAGCCATTCCTGTTTCCATTTTAATTGGTTGGAATATATATTCTGTTATAGATTTTAATAAAAAAAATGAGAAAATTCAAATCGAATCTCAAAAACTTTCCGAAAAATTACTCAATGAATCTGAATACCTTAAAAAGAATTATAACGAATTGGTAAGAAAAATACAGGATTTAGATGCAGATGTAACTTTTAATTTTATAATGAATTATGCCAATGATATGTATAATAAGACATGCATTCCATATTCAATAGATGCTTATATGGATGCTATTAATGTAGCGTTAAATGCAAAATGGGAAAAAGAAAAATACTCTGTTGCGCTATCAAGAATAAGAATGATAATAAAAGAGAAACAAAATATTTCCTATGTTTATATATTACCTGGTATGAGAGATTTTTATTATGATTTACTTTCTAAAATAGAACCCAAAGATGATGAAGTTCGATGGATTGGGAATTATATTTTAAATCAAGCAAAGGAAAAATCTGCCACTCTTCCTTATTCAGTGTTGGGGTTTGTGAGTACTTTTCACCCAAAGCGTAATCAGGAGAAAATTAATAGTGTTGTGTAGACTATATAAATGATAAAGGTTTCTTTAAATACATTATCGAAGCTTGCATGCACAAAATAGCCGCCATGAGTATTGGCGGCTTAGTTGTGCAATCAGGTGTAAAACCCAGTTTAATCACGCTTGTTGCGCATTATTTACTTGGCATTCTGTGCCTCTTTTTTGTCTTGGTGGTTGAAGTAAACAAGTCCTACAATAGCGACTATTGATACAAAAATTGAAACTGCAATTGCTCCCATATAAAATGATTAGTCCCATTCTATTATTTACTGGTTTGATGCTTTCTATCCTGCATCATGAAGTAAATACCACCTATGTTGGCTATTACGATAACCAAACCAAACATTACCAATGCTCCCATATTATTCTCCTTCCTTTTTGTCTTTTACAAGATATAGCCCCCAGCCTAACGTACAAGCCACAGCTAATACACCACCTGCATATATTATCCACTTTTGTTCCACCTCTCCGAATATCGAGGTTAGAACCACTGCTGTTGTGATATACTTGGCTATATCCATCAGCCATTTTCCTAATTCCTTTTTCATACCGCAAATATAATCTTTAGTTTCCAAACAGCAAACGAAATGCAGGAGCTAAACTTTTACATTGTGTTTTATAACATGTATTATAATATTTGAAGAATAAAATATATTATATATGAAAAGAAGCGATTAACTTTGCCGCACATTAATTAACTAAAATATGTATATGAAAAAGATTTTGATTTTGTTGTGTTCTGTTTTCTTGCTTACATCGTGTATGAGCATATTTTCAAGCTCTAAGCAATCTATTACTTTTGTGGGAGAGAACGGCACAACATTGTATGACGGAGTGAATAATGTGAAATTGGCAGAAATAAAAGAAGGTGGTTCTGCTACAGTGAAAATCAAGAAAAAACTTTCAGATAAAACAATTATCGCAAAAAAAGAAGGTTTTAAAGATACGCCTTTCGTTATAGAATCTTCGTTTAATGCTAAATCTTTGTGGAATATATTATTTTGGCCGGGCTTTTTGATTGACCTCGGAACGGGGAAGATTAATAAATACGACCCTGTTATTTATAATATAGAAATGGACAATAAAAGTAATTAATGAATTGATATTCAAGAAACCCGCCAGCCGTATTACTGGCGGGACGTCATAACGTGATTTCGCTGGTCGAACCTCAACGTGCATCTATGCTTGTTTACGTGGCAATATATTCCCTAATCTCTTCTTCATTTCAGCTATTGACCTATCCAAAGAAGCAATCATTATTTCATAATCTTTGTGTGATGCAGCTACGTTATCTACTATCACATTACCAAGTTCTTCAATAGAGGCGCAAATATTGCCTACAAGTTGTCTGTTTTCTTCCATCGTATAATGTATTAAGTTAATCACCTACGTAATGAGAACCGAAACGCCCTTTGCTGTTATTGGTATAGTAAGCGGATGTCGGGATTGATAAATCATCATAAGCGCTGCGTCTTGCAGGTTCGGCTAAAGAAGCTTCCATCGCTTCTTTTCCTGCGTTTATTGCTTTCTCATCAGACACACGCTTCTTTTCGTTAACCCAAGCAAGTTTAAGGCAGTCCGCCCAATTCTTTACTCCATGAGTAAGAGAATACAGTTTTATGTACTTCTTAATCTGATGAGCTTCTTTCATTATCTTGCTTAAGTTGTAGCGTTTCATAATCGTTGTTCTTTATTGTTTAACTTTGACGGTACAAAGGTGGTATTTTCATACCACATAAACAAATAAAAGTGAGATTATAATATATTATTTAACTTTAATTAGTGATACGATAATACCACATCTTTAATATTAATGTATCTTTGCAGAAACAAAACTTATGAAGTATGATTGAGCAACTAAGAATTAAAGAAGCCATCAAAGAACATGGCACATCAATAAATGAAGTCGCTGAAAAAATGGGAATTTCCCGTTTTACTCTTAGCACTCATGTAAATGGTAATCCATCTACGGAAATTCTTTTAAGGATTGCGGATGCTATCGGTTGCCCGATAACAGAACTATTCGAGCAACCAAAGAAAGACGGTCTTTCTTTCACCTGCCCTCGCTGTGGTAAAAATGTCAATATCAAAGTAGAATAACATGAGTGCAATCGACATTATCCGGGGTATTCTGATATACATGTACGGGCAAGACCATAACCCGCCACACCTGCACATTAAAGACGGTGGCAACTGGTTTACTATCACTATCAAAGATAGAATGGTAGAGGGCAAAGGTACGGCAAAGACTATCAAGTTGATAAATGAATACATAGACACTCACGAAGCGCAATTGCTTGCAATATGGGAAAAGGCGCAAAACGGGGAGAAGATAGAAAAGGTTAAACGATAAAAAGACAATGATATGATACTATTAGTAGAATCCGCTGAATATATGGGTAAATACACCCTTTTGTGTACGTTCAACAACGGAGAAAGAAGAAAGGTTGATTTAACACCGCTTTTAAAGTATCCGGCTTTTGAGGAACTGAAAGACGAAAGCGAGTTTGAGCGTTACGGGGTTGATGGTACGGTATTTTGGGCGAACGGTACGGATATAGCCCCCGAATATTTGTTTGAAAATGGCGTGCCTTGCTGATTTTCCTATCCTGATAACTACAAAAGCCTGCACGATAGCAGAACTGGAGAATATTGTAGGGAAAATCAAAGAAAAGCAATGATTTCTTTGATTTGCAACTATAAATTAGTTACATTTGCATAAACCATTCAATCATGGGTACGAAGGAGAAATTAATAGAACGCTTTAAGAGCCAGCCCAAGGATTTTAGTTGGGATGAGCTTGTACGGCTGTTTTCCATTTTCGGATACGAGATAAACAACAAAGGAAAGACAAGTGGATCACGTGTCATTTTCGCAAAAGGGGAAAGCTCGTACACGGTACATAAGCCGCATCCTGGAAGTATTGTAAAAGGCTATGTGATGAAACAAGTATTTGAATTTCTGACTAAAAATAAATTTATATGAAAACATTGACTTATAAAGGTTACGTGGGAAGTATCGAGATAAGCGATGAAGATAATTGCTTGTTTGGGAAAGTCCTTGATTTGCCAAAAGATACAGCAATTTCTTATGAAGGAGAGACTGTTGCTGATTTGAAGGAGGATTTTAAAGGAGCGGTGGATGATTATATAGCACATTGCAAAGAAGCAGGAATAACACCTCGTAAAAGTTATTCCGGCTCTTTGAATATACGCATTTCTCCGGAGATACATAGCAAAATTGCCATTCTTGCCCAGCAAGCAGGAATATCAATAAATGCCTTTATAAAAAAAGCTGTAGAAAATCAGATTGCAACTATGCTGTAGCAACCGGAAAATAGAACCTTTAAAATAAATGCTTATGTTACGAGTAGTAGATGTGGATTATATCAAAGATTATGAGCTTCTTGTAACTTTCAGTGACGGAAGCAAAAAGAAGGTTGATTTAAAACCATACCTTACAGGAGAAGTATTCGGGGAATTGTTGGATAAGGATAAGTTCATCCAATACGGATTGACGCACACAACTATAGGATGGGCAAATGGGGCAGATTTAGCTCCGGAGTTTTTGCATGAGATTGGAACGGCTGCATAAGTTTGTAATATAACCATATTTGCCTAATAGAGGAGCAATTAGATATTATTCAATCAAAGAAACCACCTCTTTCTTTATTTCATCGTCTATCTCCCTATATCGGGCAAAAGCCTTGCTACCTTCCGTGTGTCCTGATAACGAACCGACAAGGTTCGGGTCTTTGACTTTCTTATATAGATTACCTATGAATGTCCTTCTTGCCATGTGAGAAGATGCAACTTCATTTATCGGTCTTTTCTCTTCTTTCCCGGTAGTTGGATTTAGTATTGTAACCATGCGGGTTATATTGCAACATTTAAATATTTCCTTTATGGCATCATTATACTTAGAGGTGGAAATAAATGGGAATAACCTACCTTTTTTATCTGTTTTATCATATTTTGCAATAAGAGATTTTGCTCGGTTGTTCAATGGGACTCTCACTACAAATGGACGGTCATCATGAGTTTTATGTGGTATATATTCTATAGCTCCATTGATAATGTTTTCTTTTGTCATTTTCAATAAATCAGATACTCTACATCCTATTAGGCATTGAAAGATAAATATATCACGCTGTGTCGCCAGATGTGGGCGGTTGGATAAATCAAATTCTGCAATATAATTACGCTCTTCCAAGGTTATGTAAAATGGGGTTCCGTATTTTTCTCCTAAAACTTTATCATATTTTTCAAAAGGTTTGTTGTCGGTTATTCCCTGCTGATTGCACCAATTGTAAAAAGTCAATAGTCTTTTTAACAAAGTATATATTGTGTTATTCCCCTTAGCTCTCGGTTTGAAATTTTTATAATTATAATAGATAGTCGATAAGATGTATTTGTATATTTCGGGATATTGATTGTAGAGTATATTTTCATTTCTTAGAAAACTTTCTATGTCTTCTATTCTTTCTGCATCAATATTATCTATATCTAAATTGAATTTTTTTTTCTCATACATAGTTATAAATAGCTCATATCTTTGCAATGCGCGAATAAGAACGTGGAAGTTTTTATCCCTGGCTTCCGATAATTTCTTTTTTTGAAGATAGAGTTTCATTATTGAAAACAAATCACCTTTCTGTATTTGATATTTATCTGGATGCAATTTTTCATCTACAAGTCTTTCAAGTTCTTCGCTGTTTACATTTGGATAACTGCTATATATAGACAACAGCAATTTCTTTCGTTCCGATATTTCTGTATTTAACCGAATTCTTTCATCTGTTCGTATAATGCTCTTGGATTTATATTGTTCCCGCTTATTATCCCATAACGTAGGCAATACTGTAAGTTCCGATTTATGAAATAACTGTACTTTTCTACCATCAGAAATGCGAAATCTTATATTGGCTTCTTTTTCTTTTTTCCCGGTTCTAATGAATGCCTTTACTGTAGTCATATTTTTAATTGAATTGGTTGTGCAAATATAAGGCTTTTGCACAACATTTATGCAACTTAGTGCGGCTAAATGATGCGCTATGATATATAGTATTTGTGTTCATTGATTGTGTTATAAGTATTTATAATTTATATAACTAAATAATGTTGCATTGCAGAAATTCCCGGTGTGAATATTACGCAGGCAGGTGGTGCTGCGGGTGCCGGTTCCAATATTGTAATTCGTGGCGGTAACTCTGCCAGCGAATCTCGTGATAACCAGCCCTTGTTTGTTGTAGACGGTATTATCTATGATAACTCTACAGTAAATACCGGTAATTCCGGTACGGATGGCATGACGAAAACTGCAACTACTTTCAGCAACCGTGTAATGGATATTAACCCTGAAGACATTGAGAGCATGTCCGTGTTGAAAGGTGCTGCGGCTGCTGCGCTGTATGGCTCCCGTGCTGCTAATGGCGTTATTATCATTACGACCAAGAAAGGTGAAGAGGGTGCTGTAAGGGTGAATGTAAGCAGTAAATATACCTATTCATGGGCTAATAAATTACCGGAAGTTCAAAAACTGTATGGCCGTGGAGAATATAATACTTCCGGTGCTTTTATTGATAAGACGATGGATTCTTGGGGAGATCGGATTGATGGTATGGCTTATGATAATATAGATGATTTCTTTCAAGGAAGTAGTGTTTGGGATAATAGTGTAAGTGTGTCCGGCGGTAGTAAGAACGGTTCTTTCTATTTATCCGGTTCCAATTATCATCAGTCCGGCATTATCCCTACAACTGGTTATGACAAGACGACTTTCCGCTTTAATGGTGAACAGAAATACGGCATCCTGACAGTAGGAGCCAACGTTTCTTATTCGCAGGCAAGTACTGATAAGACACTGACCAGTGCAGGTTTGTACGGACAGGGCGGTAACGGTGCAATGACCGCTGTTTACGGATGGCCTGTCGACGATCAGATGAGTCGCTATCTGAATGATGATGGTAGTAAATACCGCATATTGGAGGGTTTGCAGGATTTGGAGGATGATGTTGAAAATCCGTATTGGATTCTGAATAAAAATACTTTGACGGACGAAACATCCCGTTTTACGGGTGCAGTCAACGCAAGCCTCAAACTGACAGATTGGTGGGATGTTTCCGCACGTGCGGGTATTGATAAGTACACTACCAGTTCCAATACGCTTCGGCGTCCGGGTGGTGCGGTCAAGCAGATATATCAGAACGGTTATATGTCCAAAGGTGATGTGAATTACCAATACATTACTACGAATGTGATGTCTAACTTCCATAAGACTTTCGGTGATTTTGATTTGAATCTTCTGGTAGGTACTACTACAGAAGCTACGAAGACAACGAATAACACCCGTTGGGGGTATAATTTTGTAACGGAAGGGCTTTACAGTTTCAACAATATTATTAAAGCCAACCAGTATTTCAAAGAGAGTACGGTACGCAAACGCATGGTAGGCCTTTACGGTGAATTCCGTGCTTCGTACAAGAATCTTGTTTATCTGACAGTGACCGGACGTAACGACTGGTCTTCTACATTGCCGGTGAATAACCGTTCTTATTTTTATCCTTCCGTAAGCGGTTCGTTTGTGTTTACCGAACTGCTGCCGAAGAACAACGTACTTTCATTCGGTAAGATCCGCGGTTCATGGGCACGGGTAGGTAAAGATGCTGATGCCTATTCTTTGGGATACTATATGTGGCCGGTAGCTACGCTGAACGGTGGCAAATATGGTATGGGCAACAGTTGGACAGGCGGTAGTGTCGGTTTGAAACCTGAAATACAGGATTCTTATGAATTGGGTTTGGAAATGCGTTTCTTCAACGGACGTTTGGGCTTTGATTATACTTACTATCAAAGCAAGACGAAAGACCAGATTTGTGCACCGCGTTTGGCACAGTCTACGGGATACATTTTCCTTACGCTGAATGGCGGTTCGGTAGAAAATAAGGGTATGGAGCTCTCGATTACAGGTAAACCTATTGTAACGAAAGACTTCCAATGGGAAACGACATTGAATCTTTCCGGTAATCGTGGACGATTGGGAGATTTTATCGACGGTGTGGATATTTTCTATGTGACGGATGCGCAGGTTGGTGCAGCCAAAGCCGGTTCAATACCCAATGGCGGTTATTTTTTGGGATTGACGGGTAATAAGTATGAAACGGCTCAAGGGCCCGACGGCAAGATGTACAATGTTATCGACCCGTCTACAGGTTTGTATAAGGATACGCAAGTTGAAACCAATATTGTGGGTAACCGTGAACCGAAGCTGATAGGTGGTTTTAATAATAGTTTCAGCTATAAGAATTTCAACCTTTCTTTCTTGTTCGATATCCGTCTGGGAGGTGACATCTATAATGGGACCGAATACTATCTCGTGACGAAAGGATTGAGCACAAAGACAATAAACAGAGAATCCGTATCATTTACGGGTGTTGTCAATACGGGCACTGCTGCAAAACCGTCTTATGAAACCAAAACAATTACCTATAATGCCAATGAAACTTATCAGGTTGGTAACTCTACCCGTTCCGGCAAGTATATGATTCAGGAGTATTATAAGAATTATGCCAAGAACGCCTATAACTTTATAACTGACACCAATTGGCTGCGTTTGCGTTCTATTTCCTTGTCCTACGATTTCAAGGATTTGTTGAAGAAACAAAATATAATCAAGGGGCTGACTGCTACAATTACGGGAACTAATCTGTTTGTTTGGACAAACTACAAGGGTATGGATCCTGAAACATGCGTTTCAGGTTCCGGTACAGGTGGTTCCGGTTCTGCAGGTATCGACTATTGCGGTGTTCCGGCCACAGCCGGCATGTCGTTTGGCATTAATCTTACATTCTAATAACAGATTTAAAAAGATAAGAGTATGAAGAAACTAATACATATTGCACTTGGCTTGGCGCTTGTGTTCGGCATGTCTTCTTGCGAGGACTACCTGGATGTGAATACAGATCCGGATAATCCGGTTTCCGAAACCGTATCACCGCAGCTTCGCTTGCCGTGGATACAGAACTATTATGCTTACGCATGGGGTACAGCCAGTATGCGTACCAATACGATTGCCGGTATCATGACACAGACTGGCGGCACGGCTGCTAACAGCCTCTTGTCATCATGGAATCCTGCCCAAAGTTCATGTACCACTATTTATCAGAATTTTTATCTGGGTGCAGGTGTAAATATCGATCCTTTGATAGAGAAGGCGGAAGCGGAAGGAGCTTATCATTATGAAGGTGCAGCTTATTGCATTAAGGCGATGGGATTTATGATGATGCTCGACTTGCATGGCGAGCTGCCTGTTCAGGAAGCGTTTACCGGTAAGACCAATCCGGCCTATGATGACGGTAAAACCATGTATGAACTCTGTATGGGGTATCTGGACAAAGCTATCGAGAATTTTGGCAAGCAGCAGAACACCACGGCTCCCGCATTGAGTGCAGGCGATTTATGGAATGGCGGAGAGGTTTCCAGGTGGCTGAAATTATGTTACGGTCTGAAAGCCCGTTATTTGCTGAAATTATCCAAGAAAGCGGATTTGTATGATCCGGAAGCTATTTTGACGGCATTGAACTCTGCTCCTCAGTCGAATGATGACAACACCATTATGAAACATTATAATGTGGAAGGGGATGAGGTTAATTTTACGGTGAGCGATCCTTATCAGGCTTCCGTTATTTGGGATTGTACCGGATATGGCTCGACACAACGTCTGACGCGCTGGTATGTTAATCTGTTGACTAATGAATTTACAGGCGGTTCGGGTGTGAAAGACCCTCGTTTGTCAAAGCTTGTTCCTGCCATGATGACAAATGTGAAACTGAATGCTGATGGTAAAATAACGGCTAATGAATGGATTCGTGATGCCGGGGTGGATGTGATACATTCCACTACACGCGCAGAAGGCGGTCCGGTAGCTGCTTTGTTTGTAACGGGTGGAGAAACCGGTTATAATAAGGAAAAAGGCGGATTTATGATAACTTATGATTTATCCAAAGCGGATAATGAAACAAAGACGAAATTTATTGCTGATGCTCAGGCCATACACCAGACAACGGTCGACGGCAACAATGTGACCGTGCTTTATCAAAAGGGTTCTGCATATTGCAATAATAAGGATTATAAGCGTGCAGGTGATACTATTTATGTAAATTTACGTTCTAACGGTATGGCCAATAGCGGGCGGAACACTACGGATATGTATTACTATACCGATGCGAAATCAGACTATGTGGGCGGTACGGGTACATTCTATGCACGTCCTAATTCAGATTCCGATATTCTTACTTATTCGGAAATGTGTTTTATCAAGGCGGAAGTCCTTTTCCGCAAAGGAGATACCGATGGTGCATTGGATGCCTATCAAAAAGGCATAAAGGCAAACTTTGACCGTATGCAGGCTAAATTGAAATCATGGGAAGCCGAAGGAACAAAGAATCCGGATCAGAAGCCGATGGATGAAAGTGAAATCAGTACTTATATGGCAAGTTCTTCCGTATGTCAGAATGCTGCCAGTCTGACCTTGTTCGAGATTATGCGTCAGAAGATTATCGCATTGGGTATCAATACTGAAAATTGGAATGATATGCGCCGTTTGGATTATGACTATGTGGATTACGACCGTCCGCAGGATTTCACGGCTGTCAGCAAGATTGTAGGTACTTCTAAGAATGAGCCTACTTATTGGTTCCGTCGTTTCAGTCAGAGTACTCATGAGAGCAACTATAATCTGACTCAGCTAAAGGCATCCAACAAGCAAGCCATGACAGACCCGATTTGGTCGTGTCCGGTTTGGTGGGATTGTGCGACAGATAATGAGTATTACGGTTACATTAAGTAGGTCATAACCTAATTAGTTTATAGAATGTTAATTTAAATATCTTAAAATCTTGATGCACATATTATTTCATTGATTATCTTTGCACTCGAAATATGGATTTATAAGATATATTAAAATATTGGAGACCTAAACAGTCTTCATTCATAGATGATGATTGGAACAGTCGGTTCGTGAGAATCGGCTGTTTTTTGTTGGGTTTGTTTGCATATCAACAGCGGTAATGTTACTTTTGCAAGAAAGAACCCATTTAGTCAATGAAGTATGAAACAAGGTAAGAAATACATTTCTCCGGGAGCATGGTTCTCTATGGTTTATCCGGCAGACTGGAACGAATTTGAAGACGGGGAAGGCTCTTTCCTGTTTTATAATCCTAACGAGTGGACCGGTAATTTCCGTATATCGGCTTATAAGGGAGATACTGCATACGGCAGGGAATCTGTTAAGCAGGAACTCAAAGAGAATACTTCGGCCACACTTGTGAAAATAGGTCGTCTGGATTGTGCGTACAGTAAGGAGATGTTTGAGGAAGAAGGAACATACTACACTTCCCATCTCTGGATAGCTGGGATAGACGATGTTGCTTTTGAATGCTCGTTTACGGTGCGTAAGGGAGAGCCGGTGGCAGAGGCCGAAAGCATCATAGCTTCATTGGAAGTCCGTCGGGCCGGCCAAAAATATCCGGCAGAGATAATTCCGGTGCGCCTATCGGAAATTTACCGGATAAACGAAGCATACGAGTGGGTATGTACCACTGTAAAAGAGCAGTTGAAGAAAGACTTCCAGGGACAGGAAGAAGATATAGCCAATATGCAGCAGGTCATAGACAGCGGCAGCATAGGCGCCAAGAAAAAAGAGGTATGGTTGTCGCTGGGTATTACGCTTTGTGTGATTTTGGCTAATGAAGTAGACGGTTTGGAATGGCGTACGCTCATCGACGGCAATCGTGAAGCCCCTGTTCTGACGAGTGTTGCGGGCAATACCGTGATAGACCCGATGAAATTGGTATGGAGCAAAGTCAAAGCCGGAGAGCCCTGCAATCTTGCAGAGGTTTACCGGAATTTACTTTCATGACAAGCCATTGCCCGATTCATATTGCCGTCTGCATGGCAATTTCTCAATTTTAATTCTCAACTCTCAATTTAATAAGTTTTGGCAGCAGTAAATTCAATCCTTCAAGTGGAAAACCTGACTAAGTCGTTTGGCGACTTGGTACTATTCGAGAATATATCCTTTGGTTTGTCCGAAGGGCAACGGGTGGGGCTTATTGCCAAGAATGGCAGCGGCAAGTCCACACTGCTTAATATCCTTTCCGGAAAAGAAGGCTATGACGGCGGTACAATCTCTTTCAGACGTGATATACGTGTCGGCTATCTGGAACAAGACCCTCAATATCCGGAAGAGCTGACTGTGTTGGAAGCATGTTTTCATCATGGCAACAGTACCGTAGAGCTGATAAAGGAGTATGAACGTTGCATGGAGACGGAAGGGCATCCCGGTTTGGATGAAATTCTGGTGCGCATGGACCATGAGAAGGCCTGGGAGTATGAGCAGAAAGCCAAACAAATTCTTTCCCAACTCAAAATCCGCGATTTCAATCAGCAGGTGAAGTCTCTGTCCGGCGGACAATTGAAACGTGTGGCGCTTGCCAATACGCTTATCACCGAACCCGATCTCCTTATATTGGATGAGCCTACCAACCACCTCGACCTTGATATGACCGAATGGCTGGAAGATTATCTGCGCCGTACCAACCTCACTCTGCTGATGGTGACGCACGACCGCTACTTCCTCGACCGCGTCTGCTCGGAGATAATCGAGATAGACAATCGCCGTATATACCAGTACAAGGGCAATTACAGCTATTATCTGGAAAAACGCGAAGAGCGCATCGAAGCCAAGACCGTAGAGATAGAACGCGCCAATAACCTGTATCGTACGGAGCTTGAATGGATGCGGCGTATGCCGCAAGCCAGAGGGCATAAGGCACGTTACCGGGAAGATGCTTTTTATGAATTGGAGAAGGTAGCCAAGCAACGTTTCAATAACGACAATGTAAAGCTGGATGTAAAGGCATCCTATATTGGCAGCAAGATATTCGAGGCAGACCACCTCTATAAGTCCTTTGGCGACTTGAAGATACTGGATGATTTCTCCTACATCTTCGCCCGCTATGAGAAGATGGGCATCGTGGGGAATAACGGTACGGGAAAGTCCACCTTCATCAAGATACTGATGGGACAGGAGTTGGCGGATAGTGGTACGCTGGACATCGGCGAAACCGTCCGTTTCGGCTATTATTCGCAGGAGGGTTTGCAGTTTGACGAGCAGATGAAAGTCATCGATGTGGTGCAGGACATTGCGGAAGTGATAGAGCTGGGTAACGGCAAGCGTCTGACGGCATCGCAGTTTTTGCAACATTTCCTCTTTACGCCTGAAACGCAGCACAGCTATGTCTATAAGCTGAGCGGTGGCGAGCGCCGCCGTCTCTATCTGTGTACGGTGCTGATGCGCAATCCTAATTTCCTGGTTCTGGACGAGCCTACCAACGACCTGGACATCGTTACGCTGAACGTATTGGAAGAGTACTTGCAGAACTTCAAGGGATGTGTGATTGTGGTGAGCCACGACCGCTACTTCATGGATAAGGTGGTGGACCACTTGCTGGTGTTTAACGGGCAGGGAGACATCCGCGATTTCCCCGGCAACTATACGCAATATCGTGACTGGAAGGATGTGAAAGCCGCCCAAGAGAAGGAAAAGGAAAAAGAAGCGGCTAAAACTCAGGAAGAAAAGACTGCGAAAGTGCGTCTGAATGAAAAGCGCCGTATGTCTTTCAAGGAGAAGCGCGAATTTGAACAACTCGAACAGGAGATTGCGGCATTGGAAGCCGAAAAGCAATCCATTGAAGAGGCGTTGTGCAGCGGTGCGCTATCCGTAGAGGAATTGACGGAGAAGTCAAAACGCTTGCCGGAACTGACGGACTTGATTGATGAAAAGACCATGCGCTGGCTGGAACTGAGCGAGATAGAGTCGAACTGAGAAACCGTTCCGGTTTCTATCGGCAGACTGATGAGGTGCCGGAATAAGAATCTAATTAAAATATACGAGAATGAGCAGAAGCAAGAATCTGACGAACTATCATAGTCACAGCCTGTATTGTGACGGACGTGCCGGTATGGAAGATTTCGTGCGGTTTGCCTTGAGCGAGGGATTTACTTCGTATGGCTTTTCATCCCATGCCCCGTTGCCTTTTTCTACGGCATGGACTATGGAGTGGGACCGTATGAACGACTATCAGGCCGAATTTCATCGGATAAAGGAAAAGTATGCCGGAAAGATAGAACTTTATCTCGGCTTGGAAATAGATTATTTAAATGAAGAGAGCAATCCGTCTGCTGCCCGTTTTCGTGAACTGCCGCTGGATTATCGCATCGGTTCCGTGCACATGCTGTATAATGAACGGGGCGAAGTGGTGGATGTGGATGTTCCGGCCGATGTTTTCAGGCAGATAGTAGATAAGCAGTTTGGCGGCGACTTGGAGCAGGTGGTGCGCTTGTACTACGGAGGGTTGAGGCGTATGCTGGAGTTGGGCGGGTTCGATGTAGTGGGACATGCGGACAAGATGCACTATAATGCTGCTTGCTATCGTCCCGGTCTGCTCGACGAGGTTTGGTATGATACGCTCGTGAAAGAGTATTTTGAAGACATTGCCGCACGAGGCTATCAGGTGGAAATCAATACCAAGTCTTACCATGATTTGGGCACTTTCTATCCCAACGAACGTTATTTCCCGTTATTGCGTGGTTTGGGTATCCGCGTTCAGGTCAATAGCGACTCTCACTATCCGGAGCGGATTAACAGCGGTCGCCCGGAAGCATTGCGGGCATTAAAGCAGGCAGGGTATGAAACTGTGATGGAGATGTACAACGGGGTATGGCAGGAGATGCCGATAGTATTATAAGAATCCTGTAAAACAGAAGCCCGGTAGTTTGTTCCTCAAAAATTGTATTAAGACGTGCACCTGTGCTCTTTTTAGGCAGGGATTACACAGAATTCACGGACTTCCCGTGCCTAAAAAAAGCACACAATGAGCATTCTCTATTTGGGCATATTCTCTTTACTTGTATATGCTGTTATTTCTTCAACAGGAACTCATCGATAGCCTTTTTGTAGGTTGCCTTGTCGGCAGCTCCGCGGAATAACTGGGGTTCGCCCTGCATCGGAATAAAGACAAACAGAGGAATACTGGTGGCGTTGAACAAGGCTGCCAGTTCTTTCTCCTTATCCACATTGACTTTGTATATTACGATTTTCCCGGCATATTCTTTCGCCAGTTCCTTCATAATAGGCGCTGTCATCCGGCAAGGTCCGCACCAGTCGGCATATAAGTCGATGATGGCGGGTTTGTCGCCTTTATATTTCCACTCTTTGGACTTCTCGTAATCGAATATATCCTTGATGAACATGGCTTTGTTCATTACGATTACGCTACCGTCCTGGGCAGTCTTTTGCGTTTCAGCTTGTTTCTGTTCGGCTCCACCGGTGCAAGCATAAGTCAGCATGCTTGAGAAGATGAGAACCGCCATGGTTATGATTTTCTTCATGTTTCTTAATTATGAGTTTTGTTCGATAATGGCTTTAAGTTCCTTACCGCTGATTACCCCCGAATGACGCCACAAAGCTTCACCCTTTCTGAACAGGATAAAGGTAGGAACCATCTGTATACGATAGCTTGCAGCCAATTCTTCATGCTGGTCCACATCGATTTTTGCAATACGTGCTCTGTCGCCGATTTCGCTTTTCAATGCTTCCAGCACTGGGTGCATGGCTTTACAAGGTCCGCACCAGGTAGCAAAAAAGTCCACTAAAACAGGTTTTCCCGATTGTATTAATTCTTCAAATTTCTCCATAATCTTTGTCTTATATATAGTTTATGAATATATAACGGATAAACGAAGAAATTGTTCGCCGTCAATTGTAAATTAGTAATAACTAATTACTTTTTGTCATGTCCGGTTCCGCTTCGCTAATCGTCAGCTCCTTGATGATGTGCGAAGCACCGGCATACTTGTCTATGATAAACAACGTATAGCGGATATCCACACAGGCGGCACGTTGCGAAGATGGACGGAAAGCGATGTCACCCGTCAGACCCTCGTAGTTGCGGTCGAAAGCCGTACCTATCAGTTCGCCTTTGGCATTGAACACCGGGCTGCCGGAGTTTCCGCCCGTATTGTCCGTGTTCACGATGAAGCATACGGGCATCTCGCCGTCGGGCATGGCATATCGTCCGAAATCTTTTGTCTGGTACAATTGCTTCAGTTTGGCAGGCACCACAAACTCCCAATTGTCGGGGTCTTCCTTTTCCATTGCCCCCTTTAGGGTGGTGTAATATCCGTATTCCACACCGTCGGCAGGTTTATACGGCAATACGCGTCCATAGGTCAGGCGCAGGGTGGAGTTGGCATCGGGATATATAGGTGTGCCGGCTTCCCGCTTCATGTCCATCATGCCTTTTACCCATACCTTGTGAGCGGCATTATAGTTGCGGTTGGCATCCATCATGGCAATGGTAGTTTGCAACAGACCGTCGGTGATGGAGTATTTGAGCAGTGTCATCCAGTCGTTGCCAATCTTATACAAGCTGGGTTTGCGGATGAACTTGGCGAAATTCTCCTTGCTGCCGAAGATGGAATATTCGAAGCAGGCATCGATAAAGGCATCGCTGTCTCCCTTGAAACGCTTGTCGATAACTTTGAAAATACCGATGCGCTGTTCGGCAGGAATGTATTTCATGTAGGTTTGCAGCATCTTCTTCCCTACAATTCGCTCCACTTCGGGGAAGGGGACGGACGCAAAATACTTGTCGGCGGCAACTTGCAGACTGTCGGCGGCGGTTTTTATCCGGTTTTTATCCTTGCTTTTCAGGGCAGAAACCAGGGCGGCGGTACTCGGAATCCGCATGAAGTCGAGTCCCGTAACCAATGCTTCCTGAATGGCCTGCTGATGATAGAGAGCATTGCGGCGATGCTTCACGATGCCGCGTATTTGGTCGAAAGCCTTTTGATAAGAACTGTCGTTCAGGGCACGGCCGCGTGCAAGGAGCTGTTCCTGCTGTGCGCGTTTCGTATCTAGTATTTTCAGGCGGACAAGCCCTTCGTTCATGCCGATGGCATTCTTCCAGTAATTAGCGGATGAGGCGTATTTACTTGCATAGTGGATGCGCACGGCATCGTCTTTCAGCATTTGCTCCATGAGGGCTTTCTGGCGGACGTCACGCACGTGGTGGCGCATGAAGTTGGTGGTTTGCATACGTTCTTCCACTTCGTCGGAAATCATGTAGCGCCAGTTGCGTCCGGGAAATCCCATGACAAACGTGAAGTCGCCTTCACGATAGCCGGCGAGGCTGATGGTGAGGTGCTTCTTTACCTGCAAGGGCACATTGTCGGGGTTGTAAGCGGAGGGTTGGCCGTCCTTGCCGGCGTAGATGCGGAATAAGGAGAAGTCGCCCGTGTGGCGCGGCCACATCCAGTTGTCCGTATCGGCTCCGAACTTGCCGATGGAAGAGGGAGGAGCACCTACCATGCGGATATCGCTGTAGGTTGTCTTTAGGAACAAGTAATATTTGTTTCCGCCGTAGAATGCTTTCAGTTCTGCTTTATGGCCGGATGTCAGCGTGATGCCTTGCGCGGACAGGAAACGGTCGGTTATCATGGCAAGGTATTTGGGCGAGAGGTAATTTGTGCCGTTCGGGTCAGAGTCTATCTGTAACTGGTCGTTTACGTAGTCCGTCACGTCCATTATCTCGTCGATGTAGGTCACAGTAAGTCCCTTGCAGGGCAGCTCCTCGCTGCGGGACATTGCCCAAAAACCATCGGTCAGGTAATCGTGCTCCACGCTGCTGTGTTGCTGGATGGCTCCATAGCCGCAGTGATGATTGGTCAGTACCAGCCCTTCTGCCGAGATAACCTCACCCGTGCAACCGCCGCCGAAATGCACTACCGCATCTTTCAGGGCTATGCTGTTGGGGTTGTATATCTGTTCGGCAGGGATAAGCAGGCCGAGCTCTGTCATGGCAACCTCGTTCTGCTGTTTGAGGTCGGTAAGCATCCACATTCCTTCGTCGGCGTGTGCCGAAAGGATGCCGGATGTAAGGAATAATGATAATATGATTCGTCTCATGTAACTATGCGTTAGAAGGTGTTCTGAGAGAGGGGAAATTCAATATACGACTAAATAGGATTCAGTATACGAGTGAATGGCATTCAGTATACGACCGAATGCCATTCACTTTCATACCCTTTTGGGGATGGGTTCCCATTACTCAATGATGTTCATTTCTTTTATCAGATGTCCGCAGTCTCCTAGTTTTTCCAGAATGAAGAGTACATAGCGGATGTCCAGTGCGATGCAACGTTGCAGGTTGTTGTCGAAGTTGATGTCACCACTCAAGGATTCCCAGTTGCCGTCGAATGCACAGCCGATAAGCTGTCCTTCACCGTTGATTACGGGACTGCCGGAGTTGCCGCCGGTGATGTCGTTGGTAGTCAGGAAGCAAACGGGCATTGTGCCGTCGGCCATGGCATAGCGTCCGAAGTCTTTATTGAGGATAAGCTCCTTCAGTTTGGCGGGCACTACGAATTCGCGGTCTTCGGGGTTTTCTTTTTCAAGAATGCCGTCCGTGGTGGTGTAGTAATTGTAGTGTATGGCATCGCGCGGGCTGTATGCTTTCACATTGCCGTAGGTCAGACGGAGCGTGAAGTTGGCGTCCGGATAAGAGGGTACGGGCAGTTTCATCTCGCCCAGTCCGCGGATGTATGCTTTATGCAGCAACTCAAGACCGTTGCTCAGTGCCTTTTCTTCTATGGAAACGGCTTTCAGCTTTTCTATCTTCGAGCGGGAGTAAGCTGTGGCAGGGTCTTTTTCGATAGCCTTTACCGTAGGTTTCTTCATGAACTTGTCGAAGTTGGTGCGGTTGGCAAGGATGGAGTTGTCGTACATATCATCTACGAAAGCATTGTAGTCGCCTTTGTACTTGCTTTGGATAGTCTGGTAGAAAACGGGCAACTGTTCAGGTTGCAGTTTTTGGGCGAGAGCGGGCAGGATGGCTTTGGCTACGGCACGGTCTACTTCGTGGTCGTAGTCTTTGTTGTGGATGTCGTTGAACACCTCTTCCAACTGTGCTTTGGAAGCAGCAAGCAAAGAGTCGTTTTTCTCTTTCAGCGCCGTCTTTATCTTATGCATAATCATGTACGGGCTTCCGAATTCGATAGCGCCGCTCAAGGCTTCGTACAAGTAGTTGAACTGACGGGTAACCGGCATTCTCTTGGCAATGATTTCGTCGATTCTCTCTACTACACCCTCGTACTCGGTTTTACCTTTGGCAAATTCGGCAAAGTTCTTTTCCTGTTTCGCTTTTGTGCCCAGCACATCGTTGTCGATAATTGCCTTGTTCATGCCGATGGAGTTTTTCCAGTAGTTGCTGCTTCCGGCAAATTTGCTGGCATACTGGATGCGGGTTTTGTCGCTGGCATCCATGTACTTGCGCAGTACATCGAGGCGGACACCGCGCATGTCAATCATGGCCTGGTTGTCTGCTTCCATGCGTTCTTTCACTTCCGACCGGGTGAGGTAACGGCTGGTGCTGCCGGGGAATCCCATAATCATGGCATAGTCGTTTTCTTTCAGTCCTTTGATGGAAATGGACAGGAATTTCGGAGTCTTCAAAGGTACGTTGCTTGCATTGTATTCGGCCGGTTCTCCGTTGGCATCGGCATAGATGCGGAACATGGAGAAGTCGCCCGTGTGGCGCGGCCACATCCAGTTGTCGGTTTCACCGCCGAACTTACCTACCGAGGAAGGGGGAGCGGCTACCATGCGTACGTCACTGTACACTTTGTAATAGAACAGGTAGAATTTATTTCCCGCATAGAAAGGAAGTGCTCTTACCTCGATGCCCGGTTTGCCTTTCAAATCACTCTTTTCCAGTTCTTCTTTGGCAAGTTTGCCGAGGAACGGGGCGGTCAATGCATCGACTTCCGTCACTTCTCCGGCTTTGACTTTCGCGTTTACGAGGTCGGTGATGTCTACAATGCGGTGTACGAAACGGAATTTCAATCCCGGAGTAGGCAACTCTTCATTGCGGCTTTTTGCCCAGAAACCGTCTGTCAGGTAATCGTGTTCCACTGAGCTGTGCTGTTGGATAGCACCGTAGCCGCAGTGGTGATTGGTGAGAATCAGTCCTTCGGGTGAGATGATTTCGCCCGTACAACCACCGCCAAAGATGCCGACGGCATCCTTCAGCGATACTCCGTTCGGGTTGTATAAATCATCGGCTGCAAGTTTCAGTCCTTGTTTCTTCATCATGTCGATAGAGTTCTGCTGCTTCATCAGTTGCAGTAACCACATTCCTTCGTCTGCACGTGCCGAGCAGACTGTCAGTACGGCGACCGCCGCAATCAAATACTTCGTTACTTTCATCTTTTTTGTTGTTAATTTACTATATGATTTTTAATTGAATCTTCCTTCCCGGATAGCATCCATGATGTTGGCAGGCGGACGCTGGTTCATCAGCTCTTGCTTCATGAAATCCATGTAAGGAGCCACATGCTTGAAGAATTTCCGGTAGCCGGCGCACAGGTAGTTCAGTCCGGGTTCGCCGTCGTCAGTATGTGCAAAGCGGTTTTTAGGGCATTCACCGTTGCAGGCAAACAGCCATTCGCACTCCCTGCATTGGGTGGGGAGAGACTTTTGTTTCATCTGTCCGAAGGCTTGCTGACGTTCGCTGTACATCATTTCCACCAGTGTTTTCTGATAGATGTTTCCCAGCTTGTATTCCGGAAATACAAAGTGGTCGCAGGCATATACATCACCGTTGAATTCCATTACACCGGCATGTCCGCAGGTCTTTGCCATAGAACATACGCCCGGCTGTTCGCCCACCCAGTTGGCAAGGGTGGAGTCGAAGAGCTGGATATAGTAAGTACCTACATCCTGTTTCACCCATTCATCGAACAGGGTACAGAGGAAGTTTCCCCATTGTTCCGGGCTAACGGAGAAGTCCGCCAGTTCCGTGGCTTTTTCCTTATCGGTCAGTGAGACCAGATGGCGTCCGTCTTGGTGCGGCATGATGCGTTCTACGATAGGAGCGAACTGGATATAATGAGAACCGATTTCTTTGAAGAATTTATAGAATTCAAGGGGATAGTCGGCATTGAAGTCATTTACTACCGCCATCGCGTTCCATTCTACTCCGTGCTTTTTCAGCAGGTTGATGCCTTGCATCACTTTGACAAAGGATGGTCTTCCAAGCCTGTTTTTACGGTATTCGTCATGAAACTCCTGCGGCCCGTCGATAGATACGCCCACCAGCCAATTGTTCTCTTTGAAGAACTCGCACCATTCGTCGGTGAGCAGTGTGCCGTTGGTTTGTATGCAGTTGTCAATCGTCCGTCCGTTGGCGTATTTCTTTTGCAGTTCCATCGCTTTTTTGTAGAAGGCCAGCGGGCGCATCAGGGTTTCTCCGCCGTGCCAGGTGAACAATACTTGAGGCATTGTTTGCGAATTGATATATTCTTCAATGAACTTCTCCAGCAGTTCATCGCTCATCACGTGTTTTGGATTGTTTACATACAGTTTGGACTTCTCCAGATAATAACAATAATCGCATGCCAGGTTGCATACAGCCCCTACGGGCTTGAGCATTACATAAAGAGGTTTGGCAAAAGGAGCATAGGTTGACATGTATATTTCTCCGTTTTTTATATTTATGATTGTGCAAAAATACGTAAACCAAATGAAAATTCCTTTCTTTCTATCCCGTTTATAAGGAATATTAATACCTTTGCCACGTATAATTCATAAATCGTTTCCTGCATGATTAGAATGAGTGTAAATCGTATTTTGCCTCTTTTGCTTTTACTCGTGTTTTTCACTTCTTGTGCCCGAAAATACAAGGTGGAAGGCAGTTCTTCAGTGACAAGCCTTGATGGAAAAATGTTGTTTCTTAAAACTCTTCAGAACGGGCAGTGGGTAGCTGTCGATTCTGCGGAAGTTATCCATGGGCTTTTCTCAATGAAAGGTCCTGTAGATTCTGTGATGATGGTAACTCTCTATATGGACGATGAAGGGATTATGCCGCTTGTACTGGAAGACGGTAAGATAGAAGTCTCTATTTCAAATACGCAATTGGCAGCTAAAGGGACATTGCTCAATGATCGGCTGTATGAGTTTATAGAAAAACGGAATGCACTGGAACTGCAGATAGAGGAGCTCGACCGCAAAGAGGCGCGTATGGTGCTGGACGGAGCCAATTTGGAAGATGTCCATAAGGAGCTGGCGAAAGAAGGGGAAGCTCTTGTTGAAGAAATGAATAATTATGTGAAGCAGTTCATCATTGACAACAATGAAAATGTTTTGGGTCCAAGCGTGTTTATGATGATGTGCAGCACATTACCGTATCCTGTCATGACTCCGCAGATAGAGGATATTATGCGAACCGCTCCATTGGCATTCAAGCAGAATCAGTTGATAAAGGAGTTCCTTTCAAAGGCGAAGGAAAACATGCAGTTGATTGAGGAACACCAGCGCGTCAGGCAAAACGCTTCAACTGATACTTCCGCCAATAAACCGTAGGCAGTGCGGATGAAAGACTTCAACGGTCTTGATCTTCGTTTTTAACCATTCCTTTAAACTTCTCCGGAAGGCTGCTTTCTACTGCTGTATAGGCTTCCGCCATAGTTGCCTTGATGTTCTCCACTCCTTGTCCCTTAGGGGCAATCGGTTCATGAATAGTCAGTATCATGCGGTGGCGGTGTATCCACTTGCCCGTGCGGGGAAGTATCTCAAACGAACCGTCGATGGTAACGGGCACTACTGCCAGTTGCAGTTCGTCTGCCAATTGGAAGGCTCCCCTCTTGAAGTATCCCATGTGACCGGTGAATGTGCGTGCTCCTTCGGGGAATACTACCAATGATACTCCATCCTTTAAGGAAGCCTCTGCCTGGCGCATGGTGGCCAGTACTTTTTTAGGACTGGAACGGTCTACGAAGATATGTCCCGCGCTTTCGCATGCTTTGCCTACGAACGGAATCTTTCGAAGGCTTTTCTTCATCATCCATTTGAAGTTTCTACCCAAGAAGCCGTAAATCAGGAAAATATCGAAAGAACCCTGATGGTTTGGGACAAACACATAAGAAGTACGTTTGTGAAGTTTCTCGCGTCCGTTTATCTTTACCGGAATGAGCAGCAGGTAGCAAATCAGTTGTGACCATATTTTACCCGGATAATATCCCCAGAAATGAGCGCCCCCCAGTAACGAACCGATAATTGTGACCAATGCGGTAAGGACAGTCAGGACCAATAAAACAGGCAGTGCAAAGCAAATCTGGTAAATATTGTAGAGTATCTTCATGGGTTGTGGATTTTATTGCCACAAAGATAGGTCTTTTTTATATTCTGTCACTCTTTCTCGCTAACTAATTTTATGACGGTGACTTCGGGCCATGCACCGAAGCGGAAAGGCAGACCTACGTATCCTATACCGACATTTACATACAGGGCGCGTTTGCCTTCGTAGTACATACCGCTCCATTCAGGGTAGATGAGAGAAGATAACGAGTGTCCGAATATTTCCATCTGCATGGCGTGCGTATGTCCGGAAAGGGTTAACTCTATATCCGAATCAGGCAAAACTTCGCGTCGCCAGTGCGTAGGGTTATGGCTGAGCAGTATACGGAACATGCCTTCCGTGCCTTGCATGGCTTTGGATAAATCGGCGAATTGTGAGAAAGGCGGTTCGCCGTCGTTCTCAACACCTATCAGCGCTATGCTGTCGCCCTTATGATATAGGATGCAATGCTCGTTATTCAGCATTTTCCAACCCATATCTTTTTGCTGTCCTATTAGATACTCCAAGTTGGCTGCTTCCTCTTTTCTGTTATGCCAGCGGTAATATGTCCCGTAATCGTGATTGCCGAGGATAGAATATACTCCGTCGGGAGCATGAAGCAGTGAAAGTGTCTCTTTGAAACCGTCCAGTTCGTGGCTTTGCTGATTGACTAAATCACCGGTAAAGACAATGAGGTCCGCTTGCTGTTCGTTCACCAGCGTAACCAGACGCCGGATAGCTTCCGGATTTCCCAACCAACTGCCTATATGTATATCCGATAGCTGAAGAACGCGGTAACCGTCAAAACCTTTGGGAATGTTGGGCGAGCGATATTCGACATTCTTTACCTCAAAGCGCGTGATACCGGCAATGGCTCCGTAAAGGATATTGGCAAAACCGATTATCCCTAATATCAATCCGAGAAGTGTGTAAGGAAGCCGGTGGGCAACGAAAGGAAAACGGGGATTCCTGAACGGCGTATGGAAAATGATGAATGACAAAAGGCGGCTGATTCCCCGCATCAATATGCCAAACAGCGAACAAAGCATGAATACCGTCTTCGGGACGGCAAACAGCATTACGGCCACTGCCAGCCTGCCGATGCCTTGCGGATGGCGTGAAAGCGCATTGTCACCTGTCATATAGATGTAATACATATATATAGCTACCAGCACAACTGTAGGAAGCCAATACACACTGCGCCAAAGTATGTTACGTGTTCTCTTTACGATGTACACCAAGTAGATGTACATGTCCGGTAAAAGCAGGCATAAGATAAGTATGAGAGTTATTCGGTGCATATGTCTTTCAATTCTTCTATGTTCTTTTTTATGCTGTCGAGGTGTTTGTAAACGACTTTTTTATATATGAAATAAATAAGAAGTGCATCCAGGATGATGTAGCAACCGATCAAGACGGCTTGTACCATGAGAGGCAGTGTATAGTAATCCATTATCCAGAAGAACAGTATGGTGAAGATAACGGTCCAGGCAGCCACTGCCCATATTTCGTAACGGGTCCAATTACGGAATCTGGTCATGCGTCGGCTCACTTCGGCTACGGACATTTCGTCTATGTGGGTGTTCTTGTTCCAAAGGTAGGTTTTCCAGTCCCACCACATACCGCTGAGAATAGTTATGGTAATGAAAATCAGAAACAGAATTATCTTGTTCTGCAAATGCTCGTTGAAACCGAAGGTAGGCAGTAAGAACCACACCAGCAGGATGACAGCCAATCCTACCGCACCTGTTCCAAGCGAGAAGCGTTGCAGGATAACGAGTCGTCCCAAACTGTGCCGGGTATTTGTTTTATAATTTGCAATCAGTTCTTTTATCTGTTTCTCATCGGCAATAGGTTCCTTTTGCAACTGTGCATCCAGGGCATTCCATGATTTTTTCAGTTCATCCAGTTCCATATATTAATCCTCCTTATTCATCTTTTTCAGTTTGTCTTTAATACGGTTGAGTTTGGTGGCCACGTTGGTTACGGTCAGTCCGGTAATCTCGGAAATATCTTCATAGCTTTTTTCTTCCAGATAAAGCAGGATGATAGACTTCTCCAACTGTCCCAGCCGGTTTATCATCCGGTAGAGTTGCTGTAACATGGCTTGCGTTTCGTCGTCCTCTTCGCTGCGGTCGGCTTCCTGGGTGAGGGTGACAATCTCCGGAATGTTCTTTTCTTTCCGTATGAAGCTGATACAGGTATTCAAGGCGATACGGTAAATCCACGTCGAGACTTTACATTCCCTTCTGAATTTAGGAAAAGCTTTCCAGATGTTGAGTACTACTTCCTGGTACAGGTCGCTAAGAGTCGCGTTCGGAGTGGTGTACAGGTAACACACCTTATAGATGACGCGCTCATATTCCCGTATGACGGACAGAAACTCTTGTTCTACATTTTCCATTGTGTATGCTTGCTCGAATCGCTTTTATTCTGTTTGTCGTAAGAGAAACCGGAAAATCACACTTGCAACATTTAACTCTTTAAATTTGCTGCCAGGAACTTTCGCATTTCCTCAATCGGTTTACCGCGCCGGCAGGCATAATCTTCCAACTGGTCTTCACCAATCTTGCCTACGGCGAAATAGCGTGACTGGGGATGTGAAAACATAAGACCACAGACAGAAGCATGCGGATACATGGCTCCGTTTTCGGTGAGCGTAATGCCTATCTGTTTCATATCCAGCAATTCGTCCAATATAAAGTTTACGGATTGGTCGGGTAGGGAAGGATAGCCTACTGCCGGACGGATGCCCTGATATTTCTCAACCAGCAAATCCGGAATGGAAAGCGATTCATCGGGAGCATATCCCCAGACTGTCTTGCGCACATATTCGTGCATCTTTTCTGTTGCGGCTTCGGCAAGCCGGTCTGTCAGGGTCTGTACGAGAAGATGCTTATAAGGATCGTCTTTATAATATCCTTCGCTCTCCGCACTGACGGAAGATGCAAAAAGCCCTATCGTATCCGGCACTCCGGATGAAAGAGGCCGTATGAAATCGCTCAGGCAGAGAAACGGACTTCCGTCCGGATGAGGTGTCTGCTGGCGGAGCAGAGGGAACACCGTATCTTCGATGATGAGATTGTCTCCCTCTGCATTGGCACTGCATAGCCTGTAAATACATTGCACCGAAATTTTCTCATCCAACCGGTTGAGTACTCTGCCGGCTTCCTTAAACAATTGCATAGCCTCGGCGGCTTTGGAGCGTTCTTCTTGCGGAAAAGCCGCAAGCCACATGGCGCGGCAGGAATCGCAACCGTGAATGTTGGCGATTGCTGCAAACTTGGGTTGAAAGCCCCAGGCATGGAAAAAATAAATCCAATTGATATAGGGGCTTACTTCATGGATTTTATAATTGATAGTTGGCAATTGATAATCTCTATATAAGGTTATGCTCTGAATAGATAATATATTATGCTCCTGCTGACGGATAATCAAACCGCAGCTCTTCACCGCGGTAAGAATCGTTCACAGTATTGCCGTTGTAAATAAGATGTCCGTTGGCAAACGTTTTTTCTACTTTCCAGTTGAACGTATGCCCTTCCAAAGGACTCCAGCCGCATTTGCTCAGAATCTTGTCGGTAGTGACTTCCCAGGGAGAGTTAGGGCGTACCAGCACTAAATCCGCCTGATAGCCTTCACGGATATATCCACGCTGGCAAATACCGTATATCCGGGCAGGTGCATGACACATTTTCTGAACAACCGTTTCCAGTGAGAACACTCCTTCGTCTACCAGTTCTAACATACTGACAAGGGAGAATTGTATCATAGGCATACCGGACATTGCTTTCAAAGCCCCGCCCTCTTTCTCGCTCAACAAGTGAGGGGCGTGGTCGGTGGCGATAACGTCAATCAGTCCTGAGTTGACAGCGGTCCGCAGTGCTTCCCGGTCTGTTTTTCGTTTAACGGCAGGATTACACTTTATGCGTGCGCCCAAACTGTTGTAGTGCGTCAGCGTAAAAAGTAAATGCGCTACACATGCTTCAGCGGTGATGTTCTTGTTTGCCAAAGGTTCGTCACTGAACAGTTGCAGTTCTTTGGCTGTGGAAACATGCAGGATGTGCAGGCGCGCTCCGGCAATCTTTGCCAAACGGACAGCCAGTTCGGAAGAGGCATAACATGCCGGAACGGAACGGATACTGGGGTGGGCACTGACGGGAATGTCATCCGCTCCTTTATATTTTTGCTTGTATTTCTCGATATTGTTTTTTATTGTTTCCTGATCTTCGCAATGGGCGGCAATCAGCATATCCGTACCGTTGAATATATTCAGCAGGCTGTTCATTTTATCCACCAGCATATTACCGGTACTGGAGCCCATGAACAGCTTGATGCCGCAAACGCGGTGTTTGTCCAGCTTGTCAAATTCCGTATAGTTGTTGTTGGTTGCTCCGAAGTAGCAGGAATGGTTGACGATACACTTCTCATTCAACAAGTCGAGTTTGGCATTCAAGGCATCCAACGTTACGGTCAGCGGATTGGTATTGGGCATGTCCATAATGGAAGTCACCCCGCCGGCAGCCGCTGCACGGCTTTCCGTCAGAATATCTGCCTTATGGGTAAGACCCGGATCACGAAAATGCACATGGTCGTCGATAATGCCGGGCAGCAGGTAGCAGCCTGTTGCATCAATCACTTCTTCACAAGGGGCGGAAAGAGGCTTCCAGTTGGTAAGTACTTCGGCGATGCGCCCGTTTTCTATCACTACCGAGCCTTGTACGCTTTGTCCTTCGTTGACAATCGTAGCGTTGTGTATCAGTGTTCTTTTCATATCTTTAGTTTTTTAAGTCTGGATATTTATGGAACAGGCTGTTCCATTTCAGCCGGATAACTCCGAACACGGCTTCTCCGAAAATACTGCTGTTCATCTTGGATGTTCCCAGTTCGCGGTTGATGAAGATAACCGGCACCTCCTTTACATTCGCTCCGCATTTGTAAGCGGTGAATTTCATTTCTATCTGGAAAGCATACCCTTTGAAGCGGATGCCGTCCAGATTGATGGTTTGCAATACCTTGCGGCGGTAGCATACAAAGCCGGCGGTAGTGTCATGTATGGGCAATCCCGTGATAAACCGTACATATTTGGAAGCGAAATAAGACATCAGCACACGTCCCATAGGCCAGTTTACCACATTCACGCCGCTGACGTAGCGCGAGCCGATGGCCACATCCGCTCCCTCTTCGGTACAAGCCCGGTAGAGGCGGGGTAGGTCTTTGGGGTTATGGCTGAAATCGGCATCCATTTCGAATATATATTGGTAGTCGCGTTGCAAAGCCCATTTGAATCCGGCTATGTAGGCCGTACCCAGTCCCAGTTTTCCCTTACGCTCCACCATAAACAGGCGGTGGGGAAATTCGCGTTGCAAGTCTTTTACGATGGCGGCTGTGCCGTCGGGAGAACCGTCTTCAATGACAAGTATGTGGAATCCGTGTTCCAGGGCAAAAACGGCACGGATGATATTCTCGATGTTTTCCCGTTCATTGTAGGTGGGGATGATGACAATACTGTCTGATGTCTGCATATTCATTGAAAATAGATGGAGCTTGTTATTGGGAACAAAAGTAGTGCTTTTCTATTACTTACAGATAAAACTAAGGATTATTTATGTATTTTTGCAACGGAAATTCGTTATGGAACATTTATGAGTTTACACAGATTATCGGTTTCTCTTAATCTGTGTGACTTTGTGTAATCTACGGTGAACTAAAAAAGACAGCAATGATTATTACCGAACTACAACAATTATACGCCACCCACCCCAATGTAGAAGGCATGTGCAAGTTGCTAAAGGACAATTCCGTCCGTCATCTCTATTGCAGTGGTTTGTGCGCCTCTGCCGCCTCACTGTTTTCATCCGTGCTGGTGCAGCGGGCGGAATGTCCGTTTGTCTTTATCCTCGGCGATTTGGAAGAGGCGGGATATTTCTACCACGACCTGACACAGATTTTGGGAACCGGACAGGTGTTGTTTTTTCCTTCTTCTTTCCGCCGTGCCATAAAGTACGGCCAGAAAGATGCGGCTAACGAGATTCTCCGTACGGAAGTGCTGAGCCGTTTGCAAAAGGGAGAAGAGGGGTTTTGTGTAGTTACCTATCCGGATGCGTTGGCGGAAAAAGTTGTATCCCGTAAGGAACTGGGAGATAAAACCTTGAAGCTTCATGCCGGCGAAAAGGTGGATATGGACTTTGTTACGGAAGTGCTGCGCAGCTATGGGTTCGAGTATGTGGATTATGTGTACGAGCCGGGGCAGTATGCTGTGCGCGGCAGTATTATCGACGTCTTTTCCTTTTCGTCCGAGTTTCCTTTCCGTATCGACTTTTTTGGAGATGAGGTGGAGAGTATCCGTACTTTTGAAGTGGAGAGCCAGCTTTCCAAAGAGAAGAAAGAGGAGATTGTCATTGTCCCCGATTTAAGCCGTAGCTTGGAGCAAGGGGGGAATGGTGGCATGGTTTCTTTCTTGGATTTTCTGCGGCCGGATACCTTGCTGGCGATGCGTGATTTCCTTTGGTTGCGGGAGCGTATTCAGGTCGTCCACGATGAATCGCTTACCGCACAGGCTATTGCAGCCTGCGAAGCCGAAGAAAACGGTGCAATCTCTCTGGAAGGTAAGTTGATTGATGGAGGAGAGTTTACTTTGCGTGCCCTTGATTTCCGCCGCATGGAATTCGGTACGAAGCCCACCGGAACGCCGGATGCGACAGTTGCATTCAGCACCGTTGCACAGCCTATCTTCCATAAGAATTTCGACTTGGTGGCAGAAAGTTTCCGCGACTATCTTTCCCGCAACTATACCCTCTATATATGCAGCGACAGTCTGAAGCAGACCGACCGTATCCGCGCTATCTTTGAAGACCGGGGAGATAATATCTCCTTCACACCCGTTGAACGTACCCTGCATGAGGGTTTTGCCGACGATACGTTGCGTCTCTGCATCTTTACCGACCACCAGCTTTTCGACCGTTTCCATAAATACAACCTGAAAAGCGATAAAGCCCGCAGTGGCAAGGTGGCCCTGAGCCTGAAGGAGCTGAACCAGTTTACCCCTGGAGATTACGTGGTACATACCGACCACGGCGTGGGGCGTTTTACGGGATTGGTACGTGTTCCCAACGGAGACACTACGCAGGAAGTAATGCGCCTGGTCTATCAAAATGACGATGTGGTCTTTGTCTCCATCCACTCTTTGCACAAGGTTTCCAAGTACAAAGGCAAAGAAGGCGAAGCTCCCCGTCTCAACAAATTGGGAACCGGTGCGTGGGAGAAACTGAAGGACCGTACCAAGACCAAGATTAAGGATATAGCCCGCGACCTGATAAAGCTCTATTCGCAACGGCGCGAAGAGAAAGGCTTCCAATACAGTCCCGACAGTTTCCTGCAACGGGAGCTGGAAGCGTCTTTTATTTACGAGGATACTCCCGATCAGAGCAAGGCGACTGCCGACGTAAAGGCAGATATGGAAAGTGCCCGTCCCATGGACCGGCTGGTATGCGGCGATGTAGGATTCGGCAAGACCGAGGTTGCCATACGTGCCGCTTTCAAGGCGGTGGCGGACAACAAGCAGGTTGCCGTTCTCGTTCCCACCACTGTCCTTGCCTACCAGCATTTCCAGACTTTCAAGGAGCGTCTGAAAGGTTTGCCTTGCTGTGTGGAATATTTGAGTCGTGCCCGGACGGCGGCACAGACTAAATCCGTTGTCAAAGGTCTTGCGGGGGGGGAGGTGAATATCCTTATCGGTACGCACCGCATCTTGGGCAAGGATGTTAAGTTTAAAGACCTCGGCCTGCTGATTATCGATGAGGAACAGAAGTTCGGTGTTTCCGTCAAGGAGAAACTCCGCCAGTTGAAAGTAAACGTGGATACCCTGACCCTGACCGCCACTCCCATTCCCCGCACTTTGCAGTTCTCCCTGATGGGTGCGCGCGATTTAAGCGTTATTCAGACGCCGCCTCCCAACCGTTACCCCATTCAGACGGAGGTGCATACTTTCAGTGATGAGATTATCACTGATGCCATTAACTTCGAAATGAGCCGCAACGGACAGGTGTTCTTTGTAAACAACCGTATCTCCAATCTTTCGGAACTGAAAGCGATGATAGAGCGCAACATTCCCGATTGCCGTGTCTGTATCGGTCACGGACAGATGGAACCTGCCGAACTGGAGAAGATTATTCTCGATTTTGTCAACTATGATTATGACGTCTTGCTCGCCACCACCATTATCGAGAGCGGTATCGACATACCGAACGCCAATACCATCATCATCAACCAGGCACAGAATTTCGGTTTGAGCGACCTGCACCAGATGCGCGGCCGTGTGGGGCGCAGCAACAAAAAGGCTTTCTGCTATTTGCTTGCTCCCCCCTTGTCCTCGCTTACTCCAGAAGCCAAACGCCGCCTGCAGGCCATCGAGAACTTCTCCGATTTAGGTAGCGGTATCCACATTGCCATGCAGGACCTCGACATCCGCGGTGCGGGTAATATGCTCGGCGCGGAGCAAAGCGGTTTTATTGCCGATCTGGGCTACGAAACTTATCAGAAGATATTGTCCGAAGCCGTACGTGAGCTTAAGACCGACGAATTTGCCGACCTCTATGCTGATGAATTGAAAGGCGACGGTACTATCAGCGGCGAGCAGTTTGTTGACGAATGCCAGGTGGAAAGCGATCTCGAACTGTTGCTGCCCGCCGCCTACGTCACCGGTAGCAGCGAACGTATGCTGCTCTATCGCGAATTGGACGGATTGACGCTGGACAGAGACGTAGATGCTTTCCGTGCCCGTCTCGAAGACCGTTTCGGACCTGTTCCGCCCGAAACGGAGGAACTGCTCCGTATCGTTCCCCTACGCCGTCTTGCAGCGCGTCTGGGAACGGAAAAGGTGTTCCTTAAAGGCGGTCGCATGACGCTGTTCTTTGTTTCCAATCCGGACAGCCCTTACTATCAGAGCCTGGCTTTCGGCAAAGTTATCGCCTACATGATGAAATATACCCGCCGTTGCGACCTGCGTGAGCAGAACGGCAAGCGGAGCATGGTGGTGAAGGACGTCACTACCGTGGAAGAGGCTGTGTCGGTGTTACAGGAGATTGTGGCGATGCAGGTGGAAGAATGATTCTATTGGCTTACGACTTTATTCTAAATTCCGGAACATGAGTTGACATCGGCCATGCGGGCAAAGGAGCAATATGCTCGTGGAGAATATATCTTTGTTTATTATTGATATAATGAGAGAAGTCTTCAAAAACGGATTCGATATGCTCCGTTCTTGAGGACTTCTCTGTATATAAGCGGTAACCGGATATCCTCAACTATTTGAGTGCATCCGTAAAATGGTCTCCGTACTGAGCGGTATTGTAAATGATTGCCCACAATGAAGCCCATAGTATTCCGCGGCCGTAGTATTTATTGTCGGTGGTACTTGCCAGCGCACTATAAGTCGGTGTCCAGGTATTGGTATGCTGGCTGTCGCCGATAACTATAATTCGCCTTTGCAGGTCGACAGACAAGGAACATCCGTAACCGGGCACTTCCAGTACATGGGTTACTCCGGTAGGCGTGTCAAAGCTTCCGCTTATCCCGTCTCTATAAAACAAGGCGGTGAAGTCAATGGATTGCGACGGCTTGTAATTGCTGAACGGTCCGTTTTTGACAATATAATCCCATACAGGATCGTTGGAATGAGTTCCGACCCAAGTTGCAGATATGCTACTGTTGCTCTTGTAGGTATATCCCAATGAGGCGATCTTGGTGAACAAGGCCTGATTATCCGCGACACTGTTGTCAAGAGTGATTACGGCAATTCTGTTCTTGCCGGGACTGCTCTTGAGCCAAGTAAGCAGATTGTCATAATAATTTGCAATTCTGCTTGTGTATGTTCCCGAGAAGAGAATGTTCACATTGTCCGGAATGTCTGCGCCTACTCCCGCATTGTTATTGTCGCTGTTCGGCAAAGTCGGTACTGCCGGAGTATAGACTATTCCTTGAGGACCGAAGAATGTGCCGTAATTGCCGTATTCGCGGAATGTGCTGAAAATGCCGTTGCCGAGTGAACCGTAGCCACCGGAAAGATTGGCGGTGTTAATCGCTATGGGCTGAAGCACCGTTCTTACGATAGCCAGACGGATTGTTACTGCCGTTCCGGCCAAAGTAAGTTTTACATTATAGGTGATGTTCCGGTTGGCGTCCTTGTACAGTGTTTTGGGAAAATTGACCTTGAATTTGGTACTCATGGTGTATTCGCTTCCCCAAGACATCTCCGTACCGTTTTCGCCGGTCATTTTTATATTGTACGCATGAGCCGTTGCCGGTTCGGGTTGTTCCAGTTCGGCAATCCATCGCATCCCGCTACCGCCTTGCAGAGTTATAAGTTGGGTCTCGTCCGCATTTTCGGATATGTAAAGCGTGTTGCCCGGAACTCCTGTACCGAATGACATTGGTTGCTGGCTGATGTCGATTACATGAGACTTCACTCCGGGAGAGGCTTTCAAAGCCAGATAGAGCCGGGCTTTCAGGATACCGTTGCCTTCATTATGACTTTTGGCCTTTACGGTGATACGGTTGAGCTTGGGATCGGACGCATCGTGCGTGTCCTTTACTTCAAAGACTGCCGCATCGTTGCCTTCAAGCACGTATTCCCATTCGTTGACGGTTGAGCCGTCTGCCGTCAATCCGGGGTTGACAAGGAACGAATTGGTATTGTTGCCGGTGATTGTCAGTTCACCGTCGTATTCAAAGTCGATGGAAGCAATATCCGGTGTCAGCGTAAATCCGGGCACACCGTCCTGAATCAGTAACATGGTGCCTTGTACCGAAGGGTCTTCTTTCAAGCTGACCACCATAAAACCATAACGCGGACTGATACCTGTGTTGCCGGTATGGGTATAGATGGGAATAATGTTGTTTACAGCTTTACTGCTGTTGTAATCGGTTACGGCGGCGGAACCCGTTTGGGCAAAAGAGAAGAAAGCACCGGCTCCCGGGGGATAGATGCTTGCGCTCCACTCTCCCGAACTCTTTACTGCAATGGGAGATGCAGCCACACCGGCGGTATTGCCGAAATGGGAAATGGTTTTCGGGTTCAGTTCCAGATAGAGGTCTCCGCCTTCCAACTGTACCACGTCTATGGTCGCTTTCAGATTGCCGAAAGAGAGTTCGACGATTCCGCTGCGCCGGTCTTTTACATTGTCCAGTGCAGTGGCCGATATGGTCAGTGTTTTGCCGTTCAGAGTGGCGGACAGACCGTTGTCCAGCACCTTTTTGCTGACGGATAACGTCCCTTCGCCAAAAGTGAATATGCCCAAATCATAACTGCCGCCATTGGGGGTGAACAGAACTTTTTTGGAAGGTATGGCCAGAATGTTGTCACCATCGAATTGCACCGTGCCGTGGCTGTCCATATCCCAGTAGTTGATGGAGTAACTTAAAGAAGTCAGTGCGCCTTTATAGGCTTCCAGTTCGGTGGCATATCCTTCTTTCTTTACGGAATTGACGGTGAGTTTGTACACATTATTGCGTTTGAGCGACTGTCCCGATTCCAGCGGGTGTACATTGACGCGGTGATACGATGCCGTACCGCTCTGCTTGTTTCTTACTTTGATGATGAGGCAGGTAGTCACCTGGTCGTTCTGTTTGGGGGCGGGTACATAGTTTTCGTATGCGTATAGTTTTCCTACAATGTCGGCACCGGCTTCGCTCTCCACTCCGTAGAGTCTTGCAATTCGTTTCGCCGCTTTGTCGAAAGCAGTAGGCTCTCCGTTCCACACAAAGAGGGAAGGGTATCCGTTCCATACGGAAACGGATTCAAGCGTATATCCTGCCGCCGAGTTATACACGTCGAAACGGGCAACGGAACGTTGCAATACTATGCTGATTTTAGTATCTTCCGATTCTTTTCTAAGCGAAGCGCTCATAAGCAATGCTTCGCTCACTATCGGTTTTGTAATATATTCGGGGATATCTGCGGATGTACCTGCCATAAAAGCCTGTACTTCCGCCCGGGCTGTTTTGAAGTTGCTGTTCTTAATGGCGTTTTTCCAGTCGTCCATACTTTGCGAACCGTCTGTGGGCAGATAGTTGCTTCCCATATTGGCTACAGCTAAAATATCATAAGCATCTGTCGTTTTTAGTCCTATATCCGAAAAGTCGAACACAATATCGGTATTCATCTCCAAGGGAGAGCCGGATGCAGAGGTCAGTTCTTTCCAGCCTTTGAATGTGCCGGTACCGTTACCGTTTGATTCGAAGAAAATCAAATCGAGCGTTTTTATATTCTCTTCCCCGGCTTCCGGTGCGATGGCCGCACGTGTAGCCAATCCGCTGGCGGGGTCTTGTACACTGAAGCTGATAGTCAGTTTTCTGTTTTCTTGTGGAATGAGCCCGCTATCGTCTTCCAAATTGCAAGACGTGAAAACGGCCGGTATCAGAAGAAAAGCATACCATAATATTTTTCTCATTATGTTGATTGTTTTTATTGTAATGATGTTATATAATTATTCTCCTAAATCGGTGCTGATGTCGCCATCCAGTTCCCAGTCGTTCTGCCCTTGATTATACAGGTGTATTTGTATTTCCAGTCTGATTCGTCCGGAAAGCAGTACGATTGTATCGGAGTTGGTACCGGCGGAGTTTTTATCGTAGTCTCCCAAAGCCGTTATTTTCAGTCCGGCAGGATAGCCGTCGGCATCGTTCACAAACAGGGCTTCGAAGCGGTTGTTGCGGATGCCGTTTGCGATGTTTGTGGCAGGCCCGTTTAGGTCCGTTTTAAAAGCCATGGTAATAGCTTCTGACAGGATGTTGCTTTTCATGCCGATAGTAACAGCAGAGTTTGCCTTGCGGTATAATACCGCTTCACGCTTTTCCGTCCACAAGTAGTAATTGCCGCTTGTTCCCATCTGTCCTTCCGTCATGTCCCATTCTATGATGTTGACATTGATATGGACGGAAGGCTGGCTGGCGGCTGTTTCCTTATCCGTATATCCCGGACCGTCGGCAGAATTGATATTGAATACGTACTTCTTGTTCCGTATGATTTTGATGAGCTTGTCTGCATCAGTATCTTCAAAATCAACGGGGTAATAGCCTTTCGTTCCTTTGTATTCGGCTCCGATGACGAGGCGGGTATGCTTCTTGTCTGCAGTTTCGTTCTCCGTATCGTTGTCGTACAGATAAAGCTTGTTGGCAATGGAACGGTCGGTGCTGTTGTAGCTGTCCGATTCCAAAGTCAGGCCGGTCTGCATATCTGCGGGTGAAGAGGCTTCCAGAGCCTGCCCATCTGTAACATTAGCAGGGACGTTGCCTAAGAAGCCCTTGTCGGGCACATGAAACAGGGTGATGTCTTTTAATATAAAATAGTCGATGTCATTGGCTACATACACATCTACTGATGCGACCGAACGGGTCAGGCTCAGTAGCGGCCAATAATTGATTACACGGTCGTTTACATCCTGCTTCTTCAGCATTCCCCACATGGGCAGGCTGGTAAAAGCTGTATTTTCCTGAAGCAGCCTTTGAGGGTTTGCATCAACCAAGGTTTTTCGAAAGACTTCCCAATCCGCCTGCTGCCTGTATTGTTTTTCCGTGGCTTTATCGGGAAGCATTTCCCCGATGAAGCTACGGCAATTGGCCAAGAAATAGGCATCGTAGTCTTTGCCTACGGGAAGAGTCGTCCGCAACTTTCCGTTTATCTTGAAAGTCGCCCGCCAACATATAAACTTTCCGTTGGAATCGAAAAGCAATATATCCAGATTGTCGATGATGTTTTCGTCCGGAGTGGCTGACGGGACATTGCGGGGCGTTCTGTCCGCTGCAACAGTAATTTCCACTTCGGATTCGTCCGAAGCGTACGTAATGGGAGTTTCGTCTTCAATCCTTGACTGACACGACCAAAGTCCCGCCAATGCGCACATTGTTAATAGTATAAATGATTTTCTCATATTTTTACCGTTTTTTTATTAAAGTACAGTCACCGCCTTACGAATCTGCCATGAGCCGACTGTAATAATTGCTTCCATTTTCGTCGGTCTGATTACAACATTGATTTGTGCGCCTCGTTGCGCTTGGGTCTCCGTATCTACGCTCAGGCAGGCTGCTCCGTCTTCAAGAATCGTGACAACAATGTTGTCTCTCTGCCCGGTTGCCGAATCGACGGAAGCAGGCATGACCTTGTTCTCCGCAACGTATTCATTGCTGCTTTCTATATAGGCGAAGCTGTCTTCTATCACAATCCTGCTGCCGTTTTGTTTGTCTTCAGCAATATTGTATGAATGGGATGAACCGTAAATGGCCATGCTGAGTGTTCCGGGGTATCGGGTTGAGAAGCTGCTTCCTTCTTCTATGGTGACGGAAATGCTGCATAACTGTTTTTGGACATCGACACTGAGAATACGGTTTTCCTGTCGGTTGTGGGTAAACACCATACTTCTCAGGAAGAGTTCCTGCATGGAACCGTTATAGGCAGATGACAGCCTCGTGGCATGTTCGCCCATACTGAACCTGGCGGTGGAATAGCTTTCATCGTCATGCAATGCGGGGGAAGTCTTTTTGATATCCTCGTTGCCTGTCAATGTCCATGCCACAAGATAGGCATTTCCCGAATAGGACAACTTAAGAGGGTAAGGCTTACCCCCTTTGATGTTTTCATAGGGGATATGCCTTTCATCCATCTTTTTTCCCTGGCCGTCATACAGATATAATTCTATGTCTTCGGCTATGGTTTGGTCAAAGCCGACCGTGTTGCCGTCATACGTGAAGAGCAGATTCAATGAGCCCTCGTCACAACCTGTGTGAGGACCTTCATGGGTACATCCGGTGAGGGATAATGCCATTGATATTATTAGAATTACTTTCTTCACGATATTTGTACGTTTATAGGTCTACATCTTGGGTTCTGACATCCCACTTGGCTACTTCAATGTCTATTGTAATGCTGCTTTCGGAAGGGTCGATAACAGGTCCTTCTTCTTCGGCTTCTTTCGGAGTACCCCATCCTACGGTAGTGATGTCCTGCATCGTGATGCGGTAAATGCTGTTACGGAATATTTTCCAAGCGTCGTCTTTCAGAAGATTGACTCTCCAGTAGCGGGTCACATCCGGAACTCCTGTGCCAGAGAAGGTTCCCTTGATGATGAAAGCCACAACTTCATCTTTGTCGAATACCGTTGCCGCCTGTCCGTTGCCGCCTTGCAGCATGGTAGGAATGTTTTCGTATACATAGACCGGTTTGTCGTAGCCAGCCGGCAGGAAGCCGTTTGATGTTTCGCTGTTATCATCGCTTTTTACGGAATATACGGTCTCTACAGTTGCACCGTCGGGGCTGAATGTAGTTTTGAAGTTGGATGCAGTGGCAAAACGTTCCCAGTTTGTCAGGTTCTCGTATTCAAAAGCCAGTGATTGGTTGATGCCGTTGATTACCATGTAACCCTTGAATGCCCATTTCAAATCGTTTGGAACGGTTTCGGAAGTGCCGAGTCCCAATATTTTAAGTAACTCGGCATCGGGTATTTTTATTTCGTTGGTAGGGGCTACCTTGGGGCTTTCAACCTTACTCAGCAAACGGCGTATGGAAAGGCTTAATTTGTTTGTCTCGCCTTCCACTACATTGGCCGTCCCTTCTGCCGCCATGGCAAACCCGAGGGAAGTACTGATGTCCGAACGGGAGTTTGTGCCATCCAAAGAAAGCTCTTTGTATGCGCTGCTCTTCTTGAAATCTGCCAAAGAGGCAGGGGCGGGTGAGGGTTCACCTAAGTTTTGGTTGGCGGCAGTAAGGATGGTCAGACTGCCGGCGTTGACAAGAAATGTGTATTGATTGTCGGATGCCACGCTTGCTGGTTTATAATACTTCTGGAAAGAACCGTCGCTGTTGAAAACAAAGAACTCCAATGAGTTGATGTTGTTTTCGTTGGTTGCGCCCGTTTCTTCTCCTGTCAGTGCACGGGTGTCGGAATTTCCTTTTATATTGACGGTAATGGGGGTTAACTCACCTTTGCCAGGAGTCGGATGATTGTCTGAATCATTGCATGACAGCAATGTGAATGCAGTTGCGGAAACTGCCAAAAGATTTCTTAATTTCATAATTAAAGTTTTGTTAAGTTATTAGAAAAGTGAATTGTATACTCCCTGTCGGGAGTCTTTTTATTTTATATTCTTATTTTTTTCGTAAAATACCTTGATACAGGTGCTTGAACGGAGTGCCGGAAAGAAGTTTTTCAGCATATAACGGTAAGGGACTCCGGCTTTTAGGTACATAAGTTCGTTCTTTCTGCCACGTTTGCCCGAGCTTCCCTCGACGGGGATGACACTGAGAATATTGAGTACCGTTTCCTTATCCGGCATATCGGATTTACCGACCATCTGGGACAAACCGTACCAGTCTATCTTGCCGTTAATTACCTCGAATGTACCGGAGTCGAGCCGGGTGTGCCGCATCAGATACTTTTTCAATGCAGCGGCGCGAAGCGTTGCAAAGTCGGAGTTTATGCGGATATCGCCATCGGGAGACGCATAACCTGCAATCAGGATATGACTGATGCGACTGTCGGGAGACTGGTTAATCTTCAGGATAATATCGACCAGTAAATCCAGATTCCGACTGTTGTTCCGGTATTCGGGAAGCAGGGTTGCTGAACCAGTTTTAAATAAAATGGAAACAGCATTGCTCCGGTTTTCTTCATCAAATTCGCTTCTCGTGGACTCGTCAGCCAGAAAATCGTAGTCTTGAGCCAGCTTTTCGGCAGTAGTAAGAACAGGTATGACAGTTTCGGCGGTATCGGTAAATTGTACGATTTCCACATCCGGGTCCTGAAGTATTCTGTTGTTGACAACGGCTGTTGTCAGTATGGCTTGTTTGGCGCATAATTTAATGTTGCTTTCAAAGGCAAGTATGCTTCCTCGCATCCAGTCTTCGTATTTCATGGTTGCATTGTACTGTAATGCAGGGGACATCCTCTCCCTTTTGCCGATTATTGCAAAAGAGGGGAACCGTGCTTGATGATCGCCATCGGAAATTACCGGAGTAACTGTAATGCGTTCCGGCTTTCGGGTATTGAACCGGACGGAAGCACAACTGAAGCTGAGCTCTATACTGTCACCTGCATTCCGCACTTGAATTTGAGTGATGGACAGGTGTCTTCCCTGAGACCCGCTTTCTGTTGATGCCCGGGCATAGGCAGGTATCAGTAGTGAAATGAATGAAATGATGATAATAATAGGATTCATTAGGTTTATATTTCTCCGGATTATTTAATGTTGTAGATTAATGAAATGCCTATTTGGGTGGGCCCGAAATAGGTCTTTTCAGCATGTTCGGACTTGTTACAGCACCAGTCCCTGTTATCTGTCTTGTCGAATGTGAATTGCACGGCTCCTATTCCAAGGTAAGCCTCTATGCCCCATCTTTTGGAGAATGCCCAACTGTATCCGTAATTGATTCCGACTCCTGCTCCCCAACCTTCGTAGCGATAGTTCTTATCGAGCATGCTGAATAGGCTATACCCGGCGATATTGTATTTTGTGACAATGCCATGAATGCCGATAAAATGTCCGTTTGATGCTTCACAAAGCCAGTATCTCACTTCGGGTTGCACTAACCAATGTACCAGCTTGTCATTATCGCCTTTTTTCCCTTCACGGTTCCATGGATTATAGCTGCTGACTATGTTGAGGCTTATCTGCGGGGTTATTCCTATTTCCAAACCCAGATTGGGAGTTAAGGTAGCAGCGTACAGGAGATTTGTTTTGAGAGCCAGATGTGTCTTTTTCTTTTTTATTTTTTCCCATGAGGCGGTTGTGTCGATGTCGATCATCACTTCATTGGTCGGCGGACTGCTTTGCGCTTGTGTCCAAGAGTGTGCCGATAATACCCCTATGAGCATAAGCAGAAGTTTATATTTAGAGTATCGGATCCTGTTTTTAATTGTACGCTGTATCATTGCTACTGACTTTTTGTTACCAACCGATTGCTTTTAAGAGAGTGTTGGAGTCCGGAAAGCCGGATGCGATGTCCGGTTTTCGTACTGTTATTATTACTAAGTTCAAGAGAAATTTAATTGGTCGGATGGTATTATTGCAAACGGAACAATTAGCTTCTAATGATATGCCTGTATACTAATTTTTACAAATAGCTATCAGGCAATGTCATCTATCAACATCGATAACTATTCATTTGTTTTATGAAAGTAAGTTTATTTTAATAGAAAAGAATGTTTTAACTTATTGAAAGTTGCCTGTCACAGGATATGGATGGTCCGGTTGTCGGTACTGTTATTTCCCGTACAGCTTGTCAATCAAATCTTTTCGTCCTATCCGTCGCAGTTCATTGATGATATTTCTCCGTTCTTCGGGTTTGTACCAGAAGAAGAACT